>WNGR01000106.1_pt1 | contig 133595 bp, 127 predicted proteins | sample 5407581 | NCBI WGS metagenome assembly WNGR01 (sample SAMN13153383, study PRJNA577476) | soil metagenome | isolation source: 80 cm soil or saprolite under Garry oak tree replicate 2 | place: USA:California | collected 2016-06-15
AGCGGCCGATCGTGCTGGAAGAACTGCAGCGCGGTGAGTCCGACCCCGAGGAGCGACTGGAGCGGCAGGTGTCACGCGCGCTGTGGGGGAGCTCCTGGAGCCGCAAAGACGTCGGCGGTGACAGCTCAACGCTCGCTGGGATAACGCTCGACCGGCTGCGGGCGACATACGCCCGCTACTACGTCCCGAACAACGCGGCCCTGATCGTCACCGGCGACGTGGCAAGCGACCGTGTGATAGAGCAGGCGCGGCAGCTGTTCCGCGACTGGAAGGCGGGACCAGACCCGTTCGCCAGCCAGCCGATTCCGCCGGTCGTCCCGCGCCGCACGAGTAGCGCTACACTGGTCGCCGACAACGTGCCCGACGTCACCATCCGCATCGTCCTGCAGGGACCGAGCGTCGGATCGGACACCGCTGCAACCTACGCTGCCGACCTGCTCTTCGACCTGCTGGACGATCCGACGTCCGCATTCCAACGACGAATGGTCCGCTTCGGCCCGTTCCAATCGGTCTTCGGCACATATCGCACGCTCAATCACACGGGGCCGATCGAATTCGTTGGGAAAACGACACCCGGGCGCGCCCGCGAGGCCCTGCTCGCGCTGGTCGGTGAGCTCGACAACCTGGGCTCGCTGGCAGGCATTACCGAGGAGAATCTCGCGATTGCCAGGAAGCGGCACCGGGTCAACGGGGCGCTCACAGCGGAACGGACCGCGATGCTGGCGCCGTATCTCGCGTACTGGTGGAGCAGCGCGGGCATGGACTACTACCTGACGTACCGCACCCGTATGACCTCGCGGACCGTACAAGACCTCCGTCGGTTCGCCGCCGACTATGTGACCTCGAAGCCACGAGTCATCGGCGTCCTGGCGCCGCCCGCGACCATCCAGGCGCTGTCGGCGGCGCTGCGGCAAGCGACGCAGCAAAACGGTCCGTGAGCACCGTGCGGCCGTGCCGGATGACCTGGTTGGCGGTCTGTGCGCTGCTGTGGGGAAGCGCGAACGGACCGGCGCGGTCGCGCCCGATCACCGACCCCGATACCCTCACCACCGCCTACGAGGTATCTGGCGTCCGCATGATCCAGCGTATCATCCCCGCGAGCGAGATCGTCGCCGTGCGGCTCTACCTGCTCGGTGGCACGACCCAGCTCACCGCGCGGACCGCCGGGATCGAAGCGGTGTGGCTCGACGCCTCGGAGGACGGAACAGCGCAGTTCCCCGGGGAGGAGGCGCGGCGTGCGATGGCTCGAACCGGGTGCGACGTCTTCATCGAGCCGGAGGCGGACTGGACGGTGTTCGGGTTCACCGGCTTGGCCGAGGACATCGACGCGACATGGCGCGTGTTCGCCGACCGATTGATCCATCCCTCGCTCTCCGACGCGGCCATACGGGGGGCGCGCGAGTGGCTCCTGTCCCAAGCCCATCGCCGCTATACCCAGCCCGACCTCCGCGTGCAGCGGCTCGCGACGCAGGCGCTGTTCCACGATCATCCGTACGCGCTCGATCCCGAGGGCACGGAGGAGTCGCTCTTCAGCCTCACGCCCACGGATGTCCGGACCTATGCCCGCGAGCGCCTCGTTGCGTCGCGCCTGCTGCTCGTGGTCGTCGGCAATGTGAGCCGTGCGCGGGTCGAAGCGCTCGTCGCCGGAAGCCTGGGACAGCTGCCGCGCGGGGATTACCGCTGGACGCTGCCGCCGGCCCCCGTCCCTCCGCCGGGGACCCGCTGGCTGATCGACAACCGGCCGCTCGCGACGACCGTACATGGTAGGCTATTTCGCGGGCCCGCCCCCAACCAGCCCGCGATACTGGGCATTCCGGGTCGCCACGGCGTTGCTGTCGTCCGGCCTGCACCAGGTCATCCGGCTGGATCGCAAGCTCTCCTACGCCGCGTATGCCCCCTACCTCGATCAGGCGATCCCCGTGGGGGGGGCCTATGTGAGCACGCCCAAGCCGGATGAGGCTCTGCCGCTCCTGGTCCAACAGATAGAGGAGTTGGAGCGAGACCGTCTGGATCGCTTCGTCCTCGCGCGCTTTATCGACAGTTTCGGCTTCGACTACCTCGCCGATAACTCCAACGCGGCGAGCCAGGCGGACTTCCTGGCCCGCGCCGAGCTCTATCTCGGTGGCTACCTCCACGGCGAGGAATTCCTCAGGCGCATGCGCAATGTGAGACCCGAGGACATCACGATCATAGCGAGGGACTACATGACGCACATCCAGTATGCGTATTTGGGCGATACGTCGCGCATGCACGGCAACTGGTAGCCCGCCCACATGCTCAACAAGATCACCGTCGTCGGCGCCGGCAACGTGGGCGCCACCGCCGCCCAGCGCCTCGCCGAGCGGGAGCTCGCGCGCACCATCGTCCTGGTGGACGTGATCGACGGGGTGCCGCAGGGCAAGGGGTTGGACCAGTGGCAGTCGGGGCCGATCGAGGGGTTCGACACCCGGGTCGTCGGCGCGAATGAGTACGGACCCGCGGCGGGGAGCGAGCTCGTCGTCGTCACCGCGGGCATCGCCCGCAAGCCGGGCATGAGCCGCGACGACCTGGTCCGCACCAACGCCGACATCGTGCGGCAGGTCGCCCAGCAGATCCGGCAACACTGCCCCAACGCGATCGTCGTGGTCGTCTCGAACCCGCTCGACGTGATGTGCTGGGTCACAAAACAGGTCACGGGGTTCCCCCGCGAGCGGGTGATCGGGATGGCCGGGGTGCTCGACACGGCGCGCTACCGCGCCTTCCTCGCCGAAGCGCTCGACGTATCGGTCGAGGATATCCAGGCCATGGTGCTGGGAGGGCACGGCGACACGATGGTGCCGCTGATTTCCTACACGAGCGTCGCCGGGATTCCCGTCACGCACTTTCTCAGCAAGGCCACCCTCGACAAGATCGTGGAGCGCACCCGGAACGGCGGCGCCGAAATCGTCACGTTGCTGAAGACCGGCTCGGCCTACTACGCGCCCTCAGCCGCCGTGGTCCAGATGGTCGAGGCGATCGCGCGCGACAAGCACCGCATCCTGCCCTGCGCCGCCTGGCTGCAGGGGGAGTACGGTCTCTCCGGGATGTACTGCGGGGTGCCGTGCAAGCTCGGCCGGAACGGACTCGAGAAGATCCTGGAAGTGCGACTCTCGGCGGACGAACAGGCCGCGCTCAAGAAGTCCGCCGAACTGGTGAAGCAGACGATGGGAGCGGTAAAGCTGTAATCCATTATCAGTTATCCGTCATCCGTTGCCTCCGCCATCCCCACGGACAACGCATGACGGACGACTGACGACGGCCTTCAGATAGTCCCGATTCAACCTCGCGATGAAGTCGATCGAGATCTCCTTGGGGCATGCCGCCATGCACTCGCCGTGGTTGGTGCACGCCCCGAATCCTTCCGCGTCCATCTGCGCCACCATGGTCACGACGCGGGTGGCGCGCTCGGGCTGGCCCTGGGGTAACACCCCGAGATGCGACACCTTCGCGGCCACGAACAGCATGGCGGACGCGTTGGGGCAGGCGGCCACGCAGGCCCCGCACCCGATGCACGCGGCCGCGTCCATCGCGAGGTCGGCGTCACGCTTGGGGACCGGGATCGCGTTCGCCTCCGGCGCGCTGCCGGTCCGCGCCGTGATGAACCCGCCCGCCTGAATGATGCGGTCGAGCGCGCTGCGGTCCACCACCAGGTCTTTGATGACCGGGAACGCCCGCGCGCGCCACGGCTCGATCCAGATCTCCGCGCCGTCCCGGAACGCCCGCAGGTGCAGCTGGCACGCGGTGGTGGCGCGCTGCGGCCCGTGCGGCCGGCCGTTGATGACCATCCCGCACGACCCGCAGATCCCCTCACGGCAGTCGTGGTCGAACGCAATCGGTTCTTCCTTGCGGGCGATGAGCTGCTGGTTCAGCACGTCGAGCAGCTCCAGGAACGACATGTCTGGACTGACGTCCGTCACGGCGTAGCGGACGAACCGCCCTCGAGCCGGGGCCGCCGCCTGCCGCCAGACGTGGAGCGTGACGCGCATTACGTGTAGCTCCGCTGGACGAGGTGGACGGCCTCGAACTCGAGCGGTTCCTGATGGAGCACCGGCGCTGCGCCCACGCCTGCGTACTCCCACGCCGCCACATAGCTGAAGCGAGCGTCGTCGCGCCGCGCCTCGCCTTCGGGCGTCTGGTACTCCTCACGGAAGTGGCAGCCGCACGACTCCTCGCGGGACAAGGCGTCGTGGCACATCAGCTCCGCGAACTCGAAGAAGTCCGCAACGCGGCCCGCGTGCTCCAGTGCCTGGTTGAAATCCTCGCCCGTGCCGCCGACGTACACGTCGCTGCAAAACCGCTCGCGCAAGGCCCGGATCTTCTCGATCGCGTCCTTCAGGCCCTGGGCGTTGCGCGACATGCCGCACTGGTCCCACATCAGGCGTCCCACCTCGCGGTGGAACGCGTCCACGCTCGTTCGGCCGTTCACGGCGAGCAGCCGCTTGACCCGGTCGCCGACCTCGGCCACGGCCTGCCGGAACGCGGCGTGGGTGGCGTCGAGCGTGTCGAGCTTCGCCTGGGCGAGATAGTCGCCGATCGTGTACGGCAGAATGAAGTAGCCGTCGGCGAGCCCCTGCATCAGCGCGCTCGCCCCCAGCCGGTTCGCGCCGTGGTCGGAGAAGTTCGCCTCGCCGATCGCGTACAGGCCGTCGATCGTGGTCATGAGGTTGTAGTCCACCCACAGCCCGCCCATCGTGTAGTGCGGCGCGGGATAGATCCGCATCGGGGCGGCGAACGGGTCGTCGGCCGTGATGCGCTGGTACATCTCGAACAGGTTGCCGTACCGTTCCGCGATCACCCCGCGCCCCAGCCGCGCGATCGCGTCGCGGAAGTCGAGATAGACGCCGTGGCCGCCCGGTCCGACCCCGCGGCCCTCGTCGCACACTTCCTTGGCGCGCCGCGACGCGATGTCCCGCGGGGCGAGGTTGCCGTAGCTGGGATACAAACGCTCGAGGTAGTAGTCGCGCTCGGGCTCCGGGATCTCGCTCGGCGCGCGCGTGTCGCCCGTGCGCTTCGGCACCCAGATGCGACCGTCGTTGCGCAGCGACTCGCTCATCAGCGTGAGCTTCGCCTGGTGCTGGCCAGTGACCGGGATACAGGTGGGGTGAATCTGCGTGAAACAGGGATTCGCGAACGCCGCGCCGCGCCGGTGCGCGCGCCAAATCGCCGTGACGTTGCAGCCCTTGGCGTTGGTCGAGAGGTAGTACACGTTCGCGTAGCCGCCGGTCGCGAGCACGACCGCGTCGGCCACCTGCGCGCTCACCTGTCCGTCCACCAAATCTCGCACGATGATCCCGCGCGCCCGACCGTCGACCACCACCAGGTCGAGCATCTCGCTGCGCGGGTACATCGTGACCTTCCCGACGCCGATCTGACGGGACAGCGCCTGGTAGGCGCCGAGCAGGAGCTGCTGACCGGTCTGGCCGCGCGCGTAGAACGTGCGGGAGACCTGCACCCCCCCAAACGAGCGGTTCGCGAGCTGCCCCCCGTATTCGCGCGCGAACGGCACGCCCTGCGCGACGCACTGGTCGATGATGTTCACGCTGATCTGCGCGAGGCGGTACACGTTCGCCTCGCGCGAACGGAAGTCGCCGCCTTTCACCGTGTCGTAGAACAGCCGAAACACCGAATCGCCGTCGTTCTGGTAGTTCTTCGCCGCGTTGATGCCACCCTGCGCGGCGATCGAGTGCGCCCGCCGCGGCGAGTCCTGAAAGCAGAAGCAGGAGACCTCGTAGCCGAGCTCGGCGAGCGACGCCGCGGCCGACGCGCCGGCCAGCCCCGAACCCACCACGATGATGCGATGCTTCCGCTTGTTGGCGGGGTTGACGAGCCGAATCTCGGAGCGATGCCGCTCCCACTTCTCCGCGAGCGGGCCGGACGGCACCTTCGAGCGAAGCTCCATCGTCAGCGGACGATCCCGGCGAGCACCGTCACGGGAATGGCGATGTACCCCGCGGCGATGAGCCCGGCGATCGTGCCCGCGATGCCCCGGCGCCACCGCACGGTCGGGGCCCGGTTCACGCCCAGCGTCTGACACGCGCTCCAGAGGCCGTGATACACGTGCAGCCCCACGACGACCATCGCCGCGATGTACGCGGCGGATACCGGCCACCGCTGGAAGCTCGTCACCAGGTTGTGATAGACGTCGCCCGCCACGAAGCTCGGGTTCACGCGCCCGAACGTGAGGTCCAACAGGTGGTAGGCCACGTAGAAGAAGATGATCACGCCGCCCCAGCGCATGGTGCGGGCCGCATACGTGGTCTCGACCGGCTCGAGCCGGTGGTAGCCGACGGGCCGGGCGCGCCAGCTGGCCCGAGTCACGACGACGGCCGCCCAGATGTGCACGAACAGCGAGACCAGCAGGACGACCCGGACCGCCCAGAGGAGCTGGCCGCGGGCGAGGAAGGGGGCCCCCGCCGTGCGGAGGCCTTCCGCGTAGGCGTTGAAGTGCTCGGGTCCCTGGAACACCTTGAGGTTGCCGAGCAGATGGCCGATGACGAACAGGAACAGGATCACACCCGTGACCGCCATGAGCAGCTTCGCGCCGATCAGCGACCGAGCGAGCCCGGAGGGTGGGGGCAACGGGGGCAGGGGAGACACGGGTCGTGGGGCGCCGACGCGCGAAACGGTGGTCATGGAACGTGGGATCATACGTTCTCGACCGCGATCGGGGCAAGGCGACGGATCCTCTGGTTACCTTTCTGCGTTGTTCTACCGGAGACACTCCAGGGGGCCCTGTGCTCTTGACGCTTTGCAAGTCGAAGCTCCACCACGCCACCGTCACGCAGGCGGAGCTGCACTACGAGGGCAGCATCACCATCGACGCCGAGCTGCTCGCGGCGGCGAGCATCGTGCCGTTCGAGCGGGTCCAGGTGGTGGACATCGCGAACGGGGCGCGGTTTGACACGTACGCGATCGAGGGGAAGGCAGGGTCGCATACCGTGTGCGTGAACGGCGCGGCGGCGCGCCTCGTCCAGGTCAACGATCCGATCATCGTCATCAGCTACGCGCAGATGACGCCCGACGAGGCGCGCGGCCATCACCCGACCATCGTCCTGCTCAACGCCGACAACTCGATCCGCGAGACGCTCGCGGGCGACCGCACCACGCCGATCGCGCTGCTGTCGGAATCGCTCTGACGGATTCACCTTGGGAGAGAGGCACACGCATGGCCATCCAGTCACCTATGATCGTCTCCACCACGTTCGACGTGCAGGGCCGACAGGTCCGCGAGTATCGGGGGGTCGTGCGGGGCATCACGGTGCGCGCCCCGACCATCTCACAGGGCATCCTCGGCGGGCTCAAGAGCATCATCGGAGGTCAGATCGGGGCCTACACGGAGATGTGCGAGCAGGCTCGGCAGACGGCGTACGACCTCATGGTGGAGCATGCCCGGCAGCTGGGGGCGAACGCGGTGATCGGCGTGAGCTTCGACGCGTCGGAAGTCGCGAGCAGGTCCTCGGCGACCGAGGTGCTGTGCTACGGCACAGCGGTGGTGCTCGAGTAGACGGCGCACCGACCGAAGGCGAGGCGCCATGACCCGCGCAACCACGGCGACGCAGCCGGCACCGCACCTCCGCGACCAAGCGGCTGCCGCTGGCACCCCAACCGGGGCGCGACCCACCGTCGTCATCGTCGGCGCCGGGTTCGGCGGCCTGCGCGCGGCGCGTGCGCTCCGCAAGGCGCCGGTGGACGTGATCCTGGTCGACCGGCATAACTACCACCTGTTCCAGCCGTTCCTCTACCAAGTCGCGACCGCCGGGCTCGAGCCCGAGCAGATCGCCAAGCCGGTGCGGGCGATCCTGCGCGGTCAGAAGAACTTCGAGTTCCGAATGGTGGAAATCACCGGGCTCGACGCGCAGGCCCGGCAGCTCGCGACGCCCGACGGCACGATCCCCTACGACCATCTGATCCTCGCAGTGGGCGGTGAGACGAACTACTTCGGGCTGGAGAGCATCTCCCGAAACGGCTTCGGCTTGAAGGACGTGCCAGAGGCGATCCGCATCCGCAATCACGTCCTGCGCCAGTTCGAGCGCGCGATGCTCGAGCCGAACGCGGAGCGGCGCCGGGCGCTGCTCACGTTCCTGGTCGTGGGCGGCGGGCCGACCGGCGTGGAGATGGCGGGGGCGCTCTCCGAGCTGATTCGCCTCGTGCTGGTGAAGGACTACCCGCGGCTGAACATCAAGGATGTCCGCGTCCTGCTGCTCGAGGCGACGGATCGCCTGCTCGCGGCGATGCCGGCGCGGCTGCGGGAGCGGGCCGCCGAGACGCTGTGGCGCAAGCACGTCGAGGTTCGGTTCGGCGCCGCCGTCGAGGAGTACGACGGGGAACGCGTGCGGCTGAAGGGCGGCGAAGTGATCCCGGCGCGCACGCTGGTCTGGGCGGCGGGCGCCAAGGCGGTGTCGCTCACGGCGCGCCTGGGGCTGCCGACCGGGCGCCAGGGGCGAGTCCCGGTCGAGCCCACGTTGCAGGTGCCCGGACATCCGGAGATCTATGTGATCGGGGACGCCGCGTACCTGGAAGCGAACGGGGAGCCCTTGCCCATGATGGCGCCGGTCGCGCTGCAAATGGCGGAGACCGCGGTGGAGAACATCCGGCGCCGGCTGCGCGGTGCCGCGCCGGTGGCGTTCCGGTACCGGGACCCCGGCTCGCTCGCGACCATCGGCCGCAACGCCGCGGTCGCCTACATCCACGGCATCGGGTTCACGGGGTTCACGGCCTGGGTGGTGTGGCTCGTGGTGCACATCATCCAGCTGATCGGATTCCGCAACAAGCTCTTCGTGCTGCTCAACTGGGCGTGGGACTATTTCTTCTACGAGCGGGCCGCGCGTCTGATCACGACGATGGACTGATCAGTGCGGCGTGGAGTGTGCGGCACGCGTCCGCCGCGGCACGCTGCGGACGCGCCGCACCACGCCGTTCCAGCCGCACTCTAAACACCAGCGCCGTTGCAGCGCCGGGACCAGGCGGTCGAAAAAGCGGTTGCGCAGCGCCACCATGTCGACGTCGCAGTGCGGACAGAGGGGGCCTTGCGGCAGCAGCAGGTAGGTGACCGCGCCGACGATCGCGAGGCGCATCAGGACAGTCGCGAGCAGCACCGCGACGATGAGCATGCTCCATGATAGTGCGCGGCCGCCCGCCGAGCCAGCGAGGCCAGACACCGCCCCCCGCCCCCCGCCCCCCCCCCGCCCCCCTACCTCCTGCCCCCTCGGACGAACTCCAGGATCCCGCGCTCGAGCTCCGCCAGCTCCACCGGCTTCACGAGCACGCGCTCGCGCGCCACGGGGGTGTTGCCGGGCTCCGCGAGCTGGGAGACATCCCCCGACAGGAACAGCACGCGGTTCGCCAGCTCGGGGCGCGTGTCCTCGAGCCGCGCGAACAGCTCCACTCCGCCCATGCGCGGCATCCGCAGGTCGGCGAGGATCACGTCGGGGGTCAGCGTGTCCAGCCGTGCCAGCGCCTGCTCACCGTCGACCGCTTCCTCCACGCGTGCGCCGCGCCGTTCGAGGAACCTGGCCATCGGCCGCCGCACCGCCTCCTCGTCGTCCACCACCAGCACGCTGAGCCCGGTCAGCGAGCCGAGTACCGGCGGCGCGGCGACCTCGCCCCGCGTCTCGACTCGGTCCGCAGCAGCCTCCGCGGCCGGCAGCGACAGCTCGAACCGGGCGCCCGCACCCGGCGCCGACACAAGGGTGAGGTCGCCCCCCGCCTCCCGCGCGACCTGGCGCGAGATGTAGAGCCCGAGCCCGGTGCCGCGCCGCCCCTTGGTGGTGGCGAACGGCCGGAACAGGCGCGCCGCGATCTCGGGCGCCACCCCACGGCCGTTGTCCGCCACCACCACGGACACCCGCCCGTTCGCGACTCCGGTATCGACGGTGAGGCGGCGGGGCGGCGTGATGGCCCGCAGGGCGTCGATCGCGTTGGACAGGAGGTTCACGACGACCTGCTCGAGCTTGATCGCGTCTCCGGCCACGGGCGGCAGGCTCGCGTCGAGCCGACCGCCCACGGTGATCTCGTCCACCCCGAACCGGTAGGAGACGAGGTCGAGCGCGCCGCGCACCACGTCGTTCAAGTTGACGCGGGCGACCTCGCGCCCCGTAGCGTGCACGAATCGCAGCAGCCCACGCAGCAACTTGGTGGCGCGGCGCGCCTGCCGGAGGATTTGCGTCATCTCGGCGCGCTGATCCTCCGTGATGGTCGCGTCGGCGAGCCGGTTTTCGGCGTGCGCCGCAATCGCCATCAGCGGGTTGTTCACCTCGTGCGCCACGCCCGCGAGCAGCTCGCCCGCCGCCGCGAAGCGGCCTTGCTCCTCGGCGCGGTCCCGCAGCACCCGGGTCACCTGGTTGAAATGCTCGGCCAGGCGCCCGATCTCGTCGGCACGATGCACGGGCGTCTGGACGGTGAGGTCCCCATCGGCGACGCGCGCGAGGCCGGCCTCGAGATCGTGGAGCGGGCGGTCGATGCGGCGTCGCGCAATCACGAGCGCGAGGGCAACCAACAGCAGGCCGAGCACGAGCCAGGCCGCGAGCACCCGCCGCGATCCCACGGTGGCGCGCTCGAGCGCCTGTTCCCGCTGCAGCAGGTCGTCCCGCGCCAGCCGCCCCGCAGCGGCGAGGCTCTCGTTCACGACGTCGTGGAGCGAGTCGGCCAGGTGCATGCGCGCCAGCGCCGCCGGGCGTCGGCCCGCCTCCATGAGCCCAGCGATGTCGCCGAGCGCGGTGGCGAGCGCCGTCAAGCGCTGCTCGGAGCGGGCGAGCTCCGCACGCAGCGTATCCGGCCCCCCCGCCCCCCCCGGCCCCCCGGGCCCCCCGGGCCCCCCGGGCCCCCCCCCGCTGACATGGCTCTCCGCCGGGGCGCGCGCGGCGCCGACGGCGAGGGCCTTCAGGCGCTGCAGCTCACCCGGGTCCGGCGGCGAGGAGGGGGGTCGCGTGACGAGCTCGCGGGCGAGGTTCAAGGCGCGGTCGAGGACGACATAGCGACCGGTCACGTCGTCGAGACGATACGCCACCAGCCGAGCCGACTCGCCCAGCGCCGCCGACGCGGCGCTCACCCGGCGCGTCAGGTAAAGCGACAGGCCGGCCGCGTACACCCCCGCGACGAGCGCCGGGAGCAGCAGCACCGTACGCAAGCTGAGCGCGGCGCGCGCCGGTGAGCGGAGCGGAACCGGCATACCGATAACTTCGGGCGCGCGCCAGCTACACGCAACGTGGGCGGAGGCCCCGTCTTGACTGGCGGGCCGCCGCCCCGGAGCCCACATTTGCACGCGCGCCCCTCCCTGACACCGAGCGAGGTCGGCATGACAACCGATAGCAGCGACCGCATGAAGATCGTGATCTACTACGCGGTGTGGGCTACAGTCTGCGCGGCGGCGGCCGGAGTCGCGATCTCCCTCATCCACACGTGGTTCTTCAGCTATAACCCCGGGAAGTCCTGGCTCGTCCATACCCTGGTGAGCGACATCCTGACGACCGCTCTGCTCGCCGCAGGGCAGGGGGCGGTGGCCCTGGTGACGGGGAGCTTGTTGGCCCACTGGGGCCGCGGCCTCCAGGGCACGGTGCTGCTGGGGTTGCTCATCGGCGCCTTCGACTTCGCGATGAACTTCGTCCAGATGGTTTTTCCCAAGACCGAAGTGGGGTGGGTCCCCGATCTCCTGATCGTGGCCGCCGTCACGATCGTCATCACCGCCCTCGGCTCGCGCTCCGCCCCCCCTAGTGCCGTCTCGTGAGTGACGAACAGCGGGAGGCGATCGAGCGGCTCGAGCGACGGGTCGAAGTCCTCGAGCACATGATGCGCCGCCTGCTCGCCACGCCCGCTGCTCCCGAGCCCCCTGCGGCACCGGCGGTCCCCCCTACCACGCCGCGCCCCCGTCCGCCACAACCCGTCGAGGTCTCGCTGGGCGCCCCGGCCGCCGAGGCGCGCGTCACGGACCTCGAGCAATGGTTCGGCCAGCGCGGACTGCTCATCGTCGGCGTGCTGGCGCTCCTCGCGGCGGCCGGGTTCTTCCTCAAGTACGCGTTCGATCGAGGGTGGGTCCCGCCGGCTGTCCGCTCGCTGCTTGCGATCGTGGCGGGCGTGGGGGTCGCTGCCTGGGGTGAACAGCGTATCGGGCGGGGCATGCGGCGCTACGGCGCCGCCATGATCGGCGCGGGCGGCGGCCTGGCGTACCTCGGCCTGTGGGCGGCCGCCGGTCCCTATGCCCTGGTCGACCGCCGCGTCGGCGTGCTGCTGCTCGCCGGTTCGACCGTCAGTGTGACGCTGCTCGCGCTGCGTCACGAGATCGAGGGCCTCGCGATCTGGGCGCTTGCCGGCGCCTATCTCGCACCCGTGGTGCTGCGGCCGCCCGTGCCCAACCCCGATGCGTTCCTCGGCTACCTGGAGGTCATCGGCCTCGGCACGGGGCTCCTGGCCTACGCGATGGCCTGGCGCCGCGCCTTCGACCTCGCCCTATTCGGATACCTCGCGCTCGCCGCGACCGGGGCATTCGACGCCTTGCACACGCCGCTGGGGTGCTGGTTCGTCGCGGCCGGCGCGCTGCTCGCCTTGCACGTCACGCGGCGCCGCCCCTGGCCCGAGGCGCGGCTCGGCGTCGTGCTGGCCGCGTGGCTGATCCTGGGCCCGAGTTTCGACTTCCGGCCTCCCGCCACGGAGCCGGCGCTCTGGCTCGGACTAGGCGCGGCATTCGCGATCGCCGGGCTCCTGTGGTGGCAACAGCTCGCGCCGGACCCGTTCGGCGGCGACGCGGTGGCCGGCGTGGAGCGTCTCCTGTTTCTCGTCAACCCCTTCGCGCTGCTCGTCCTGGCCCGCGCTGCGGGACCGAGCCTGCTGGAGCACGCCCCAGGAGCGCTTCCGGCCGTGCTCGGCGGCATTTACCTGTCCGCAGGGTGGGCCCGGCGGACGGCAAGCCTGCTGATTATGGGATTTGCGCTCATCGCCCTCGCGTGCGCCATCCAGTGGAGCGCGACGGCGACGGCGGTCTGCTGGACCGGTCTCGTGCTTGCCGCGCTGGCCGCCGACCGCTGGGGCGAGCGCCCGGGCGCGCGGGCGGCGGCGCTCGGGGCTGCGGCCCTCGCCTTCCTGTGGCTGTTTCTCGTCGCGGTCGGGACTCGCCGGTCGGGCGCGCCGGCGTTCACCGACGCCTGGGCCCTCGCCCTGTACGCCTACCTCGTGTGCACGGCGTTCGCGGCGCGCTGGTGGCGAAGTATCACGGGTGGACCCGCCTGGGAGGCTCGGGGCACGGAGGCGCTGTGGGCGCTGTGCGGAGCGGCGGTGTTCATCGGGGGCTCCATCGAGCTGTGGCGGTACTTCTCGAGCCTGGCCCGGCTCGCGGGCGACTTCTCGCTCTCGGTCTTCTGGCTGTTGTACTCGGGCGTGCTCGTCCGGCTCGGGTTCCGGCTGAACCGCAAGGATGTGCGCTCGGCAGGGCTCGGGGTGGCGGCGGGCGCGGGCCTCAAGATCGTGCTCTACGACCTCGCCAACCTGGAGGCGCTGTACCGCATTGCGTCCTTCTTCGCGCTGGCGCTCATCGCGCTGGCGGTGGCGTATACCTACAACAAGAAATCGTCGCGCGACGTCGTCGAGGGAAGCCGTTGACGCGCGCGGTCACAGTCTCGGCAGCGTGATGCCGGTTTGCGCCTGATACTTGCCTTTCTTGTCTTTGTAGCTGACCTCGCACTCGTCCCCCTCGTCCGCCGTGAAGAAGAGCACCTGAGCGATGCCTTCGTTCGCGTAGATCTTGGCGGGGAGCGGCGTGGTGTTGGAGATCTCGAGGGTGACGTAGCCTTCCCACTCGGGCTCGAACGGCGTGACATTGGTGATGATGCCGCACCGGGCGTAGGTACTCTTGCCGACGCAGATCGTCAGGACGTTGCGGGGAATCCGGAAGTACTCGACGGAGCGCGCCAGCGCGAACGAGTTGGGCGGCACGATGCAGACATCGCCCGCGAACTCTACGAACGACTTCGGATCGAACCGCTTGGGGTCGACCACCGCCGAGAGGGCGTTGGTAAAGATCCGGAACTCGGGCGCGACGCGCATGTCGTAGCCGTACGACGACACACCGTACGAGATGACGCCGGCCCGCGCCTGGTTCTCAGCGAAGGGTTCGATCATGCGGTGCTGGGTCGCCATGCGCCGGATCCAGCGGTCGGACTTGATGGACATGGGGCGGCAATATATCGGCGGCGTCGACACTTACGCCACTCGATTCGGTTGACAATGCGTCAGCGCGCGAATACGTTTCGGCGGATCAAGTGAATTTTTTCACGAACTCATGAGCCAGCCCTACCTTGCCTTCCTCATCCTGCTCGCCTTCGTCGCGTTCAACGCGGGCGTCCTTATCGGGCTGTCGCACCTCCTCGCCCCTCACAGACCCACCCCCCTAAAAGACGCACCCTACGAGAGCGGCATGCCGCCGCTGGGCAGCGCGCATGAGCGCTTTTCGGTGAAGTTCTACCTCGTGGCGATGCTGTTCATCGTGTTCGATCTCGAGACCGTGTTCCTGATCCCCTGGGGGACGATCTTCTTCAGCGGCGGTGCCACGGGAGGGGGAGGGGGAGGGGGAGGGGGACTGGGGACGGGATTCCTGCTGGTCGAGATGCTGGTGTTCATGTTCATCCTCGCCGTCGGGTACGTCTATGTCTGGAAGCGGGGAGCGTTACAATGGGACTAGACCAAAAACCGTTGAGGGAAGGCTCCTCCACGTCCTTCCTCCACGCCGTTCCTCAACGAGGTTGAAGAAGTGAAGCGCGTCATTGAAACGAAGGAATTGTCCGGTAGTGCAAACTGGCTCACGACCCGATTCGAGGAGCTGACGAAGTGGGCCGTGAAGGTGACGGGGGCCGACAAGGCGGTCAACTGGTCGCGCGCGAATTCGTTGTGGCCCATGCCGTTCGGGACGGCCTGCTGCGCCATCGAATTCATGGCCACCGCCGCGAGCCGGTTCGACTTCGCGCGCTTCGGGATGGAGCGGCAGGCCTTTTCGCCGCGCCAGGCGGACGTGTTGATCTGCGCCGGCCGGTTGCCGTTCAAGCTCGCGCCGGTGATCCGGCGCATTTATGACCAGATGCCCCAGCCCAAATGGGTGATCTCGATGGGAGCGTGCGCTTCGACCGGCGGCATTTTCGACAACTACGCGATGGTGCAGGGCATCGACACCATCGTGCCGGTGGACGTGTACGTGCCGGGCTGCCCGCCGCGTCCCGAAGGCCTGCTGTACGGCGTGCTCCTCCTCCATAAGAAGATCAAGGGCGAATCGCTGCTCGACCCGTCGCTGCGGCAGGAGCAGCCGCTCGACGAGCGCGGTCTGCGACTGCCGCCCGACACGATCGACGAGATCTCGGAGCCGTTCGGCAACTCGGTCCACCAGCACCGGTCGGCGTGAACCCATCTGTCGACGCCCTGCGAGCGACCTTCGGCAGCGCGATCGGCCGCGCCCTGGAGGCGTGCGGCGACACGATCGCGTACGTCGCCCGCGACCGGCTGCTCGAGGTCATGCGCTGGCTGCGGGACACGCCCGGCCAGCAATACGACTACCTGGTGGACGTCACCGCGGTCGAGTACCGCGATCGCGAGCGGTCGCTCGAAGTCGTGTACGGCCTCCGCGCGCTCGAGCGCCGCGCCGATCTCCGGATCAAGGTGGAGCTCGACCCTGCCGGCGACCTGACGGTCGATTCGGTAGTCCCGCTGTGGCGGGGCGCGGACTGGCTGGAGCGTGAGGTCTTCGACATGTTCGGCGTGACCTTCCGCGGCCATCCCGATCTGCGCCGTATCCTGATGTGGGACACATACGCCGAAGGCTTTCCGCTGCGGAAGGACTTCCCGCTGCGCGGGCGCTTCAGCCGCGCCGAGCAGGTCCGCCAGGCGCTGGCCGCCGATCCCGAAGCGCACTATTCCATGGAAGAGCTGTCGATCGCGGACGCTTATGACGAGCTCCCTGCCGAGATGAAGGAGCGGCTGCGCACCGGCGCGCGCGGCGCGCCACCCGACTCGGCATGAGCAAGCGCACGGTCGAGCTGGAGCTGGCCACGCCGGGGGTAGACGCCCGAGGGCATCCCATCCGCGTGCCGCTCGGTGCCGCGCTCGGGCCCTCCCCGCCGACGGCCGAGACGTCTGCCGAGCCGGAAGTCGCGGGCGAGCACATGCTGATGAACATCGGGCCGCAGCACCCCGCTACGCACGGCGTGCTGCGCCTCGTGGTCGAGCTCGACGGCGAGACGGTGATCCGTGTCATCCCGCACGTCGGGTACTTGCACTCCGGATTCGAGAAGCTCGGTGAATACCGCCACTACAACCAGATCATCCCGCTCACCGACCGCACCGACTACCTGTCGCCGATGGCGAACAACGTCGGCTTCGCGCTCGCCGCGGAGAAGCTCATGGGGATCGAGATCACCCCGCGCTGCACGGTGCTGCGGGTGATCGCGTGCGAGATGAGCCGGATCATCTCACACATGGTGTGGCTCGGCACCACATCGATCGACCTCGGCGCGTTCACGCCGTTCCTGTGGGCGTTCCAGGAGCGCGAGCGCATCTACAACCTCCAGGAGATGTGGACCGGGGCGCGCCTCACGACGAGCGTCACCCGGGTGGGCGGCATGATGGCCGACGTCCCCGACGGCTTCGTCGCGGGCCTGCGGCACTTCGTCACGACCTTTCCCAAGACGCTGAACGAGATCGACCGCGTGCTCACCCGCAACGCGGTCTGGGTGGGGCGCACCCAGGGCGTGGGCGCCATGACCGCCGCGGAGGCGATCAATCACTCGCTTTCCGGCCCGATGCTGCGCGCCAGCGGTGTCCCCTACGACGTGCGCAAAGACCGGCCGTACCTCGGCTACGAGACCTACGACTTCGACGTCGTGACGGGCGAGCACGGCGACGTCTACGACCGCTACCTGGTGCGCCTCGAGGAGTGCCACCAGGCCAACCGCATCCTGGCGCAGGCGCTGGAGCGTCTCCCCGACGGCCCGATCAACGTCGCCGACCCCCGCGTCATCCTCCCCCCCAAGTCGCAGGCCATGAGCGACATGGAGGCGATGATCTACCATTTCAAGCAGGTGATGGAGGGCGTGAAGGCGCCGGTGGGAGAGGCATACGTCGGGATCGAGAATCCCAAGGGCGAGCTGGGCAATTACCTCGTCTCCGACGGCACGGCGAAGCCGGTGCGCTGGCGCATCCGGCCGCCGTCGTTCATCAACCTCTCGGCGCTCCCCCGGATGGCGGAAGGACACCTCTTGAGCGACCTCATCGCGATCAACGCGTCGGTGGACATCGTCATGGGAGAGGTGGATCGATGAGCGGCGGCGCGGATCGCGCGCCCCAGCCGGGTACTGAAGAGTACGAGGCCGTGTTCGCGGGTAAGACCCGCGATGCGCTGAACACGATGCTCGCCCGTTATCCGACGAAGCAGGCGGCGCTGCTGCCGGCGCTGTGGCTCGTGCAGGAGGCGCGCGGCTGGATCTCCGATCGCAACATGGCCGAGGTAGCCGAGGTGCTCGAACTCACGCCGGCCTACGTCAAGGGCGTGGTGACCTTTTACACGATGTACCACCAGCACCCGGTCGGGCGGCACTTCGTCCAGGTGTGCACGACGTCCCCGTGCAACATCTGCGGCGCGGAAGCGGTCGTGCAGGCGCTGCTCGACCAGACCGGCGCGCAGGAGCTCGGCGCCACGAGCCCCGACGGCAAATGGACCGTGATCGAGGTCGAGTGTTTGGGAGCCTGCGGCTTCGCCACCCCGGTGCTGATCGACGACGACTTCCACGAGAGGGTCACGCCGGAGCGGGTTTCGGAGATCTTGAGGAAGTACAAGTGACCATCCATTGCGGATTGGTGATTGCGGATTGCGGATTGGCCTGTTCAGCCCCTCGAAGCCCCGCCAGGCAAATCCGCAATCCGCAATCCGTAATCGGGGAATTGTAATGGGCTTTCCTCACAAGCCCCACGCTCGCGAGACCGTGGTCCTGTCCAAGTACTTCGGGGACCCGGAGGCGCGGTCCTACAAGGGCTGGGTGAAGCGCGGCGGGTACGATGCGCTGAAGCAGGCGCTGGCGCTCGAGCCCGTAAAGGTCATCGACATCGTGAAGGAGTCGGGGCTGCGCGGCCGCGGCGGCGCCGGGTTCCCCACGGGCCTGAAGTGGTCGTTCATGCCCAAGGAGAAGAAGAAGCCGCACTACGTGTGCGTGAACGCCGACGAGTCCGAGCCCGGCACGTTCAAGGACCGCGAGATCATGCGGTGGACGCCGCACGCGCTGCTCGAGGGCACCGCGATCGCGGCGCACGCGATCCAGGCCGAGACCGCGTACATCTACATCCGCGGCGAGTTCACGGAGCCCTACGCGATCATGGCGCAGGCGCTGGCCGAGGCGGCTACCGCCGGCGTGTTCGGCAACATCAAGGTCCACCTGCACCGAGGCGCCGGCGCCTACATCTGCGGCGAAGAGACGGCGCTCATGAACTCGATCGAGGGCAAGCGCGGCAACCCGCGGATCAAGCCGCCGTTCCCAGCGGCGGCCGGCCTGTTCGGGATGCCGACGACGATCAACAACGTCGAGACCCTCGCGGCGGTGCCGCACATCCTCAAGAACGGCGCGGCCTGGTACAAGGGCCTTTGTTTGGCGAGCCCGAAGAGCACCGGGACGAAGCTGTTCTCGGTGTGCGGGCACGTGCAGCGGCCCGGCAACTACGAGGTGACGATGGGGTTCCCGCTCAAGGAGCTGCTGTACGAACTGTGCGGCGGCATGCGCCCCGGGCGCACGCTCAAGGCGTGCATCCCCGGCGGCTCCTCGGTGCCGATCCTCGACCGCGAGGAAACCGAGAGCTGCGTTCTGGATTACGAGGGCGTAGTGGAGAAGGGCTCGATGCTCGGCTCCGGCGGCGTGATCGTATTCGACGACTCGTCGGACATGGTCTACCAGATCATGCGTCTGGCGCGCTTCTACGCGCACGAGTCCTGCGCCCAGTGCACCCAATGCCGCGAAGGCACCGCCTGGACGACCAAGATCCTGGAGCGCATCCTCGCGGGCCAGGGCAAGGCCGCGGACCTCGACCTGCTGCTCGACCTCTCCGAGAACATGACGGGCAAGACGATCTGCGTGCTCTCGGATTCCTGCGCGGCACCGGTCGTCTCGGGGATCAAGAAGTTCCGGAGTGAATTCGAGGACTACCTCGCCGGGAAGCGACGCCCGGTCATGGTCGCCTGATGGCTGAGGACTGATGGCTGACGACTTGATCAACCTGACGATCGACGACGTGCCGCTGAGCGTCCCCAAGGGCACCCTCGTCATCGAAGCCGCCAAGCAGGCGGGCGTCCTCGTGCCGCACTATTGCTACCACCCGGGCCTGCCGGTTGCCGGGCTGTGCCGGATGTGCCTGGTCGAGATCGAGAAGGCGCCGAAGCTCCAGATCGCATGCGCCACGCAGGTGGCGGAGGGCATGGTGGTACGCACGCAGTCCCAGCCGGCGAAGGCCGCGCGGATGAGCGTGCTCGAGCTGCTGCTGATCAACCATCCGCTCGACTGCCCGATTTGCGATCAAGCCGGGGAGTGCGAGCTGCAGGACTTCACCTTCCAGGAGGGCCGTCCCGCCTCCCGCTACAGCCCCGCGTACGCGAAGCGCTTCAATCCGGTCGAGGACTTCGGGCCCGACGTGCTGTACGTCCCCAACCGTTGCATCCTGTGCACGCGCTGCGTGCGCTTCATGGAGGACGTCGCGAAAGAGCCGGTGCTGAACGTCTCGGAACGCGGCGACCGCGCCTACATCGGCATGCATCCCGAGTCGCGGCTCGACCATCCCTGGGCCGGCAACGTGGTGGATCTCTGTCCCGTGGGCTCGCTCCTGTCGAAGGACTTCCTGCACAAGGCGCGGGTGTGGGAGCTCGACAAGACGGCGTCGGTCTGTACCGGCTGCTCGCAGGGGTGCAGCGTGACGCTCGACACGCGCGAGAACGTCGTGGTGCGCGTGCGCCCGCGTAGCAATCTCGCGGTGAACCGCTACTTCATCTGCGACCACGGCCGCATGAACTACCGCTGGATGAACCGCGGCGACCGCATCGAGGCACCGCTGGTGCGGCGGGACGGAGAGCCGCACGCCACCGACTGGGACGAGGCGATCGAGCGCATGGTGACGCTGCTCCGGGGCGCGAGCGGGACGGCCGTCGCCCTCGTGTCGGCGCGCGCGTCGACCGAGACGCTATTCCTGGCGCGACAGCTGCTCGCCGGGTTCGAGTGGACGGGTGCGTTCCAGGTGGTGATGGGTGAGGAAGCGCCGCTTGCGGGCGTCCCGAACCTGGCGCTCCGCGCCGAGCGGGCCCCGAACGCCAAGGGGGCGGAGCTGCTCGGCTACAGTCGCGATTACGCGGCTGCGCTCAAAGTGGCGGAGTCCGCCGCGGTGGTCTTCGTGCTCGACGAGCCCGAGCTGGCCGCCCGGACGGCCGGCAACCTGGTGTACGCCGGGACGGTGCTCCCGGACGGCGCCCGCACCGCCGAGGTGGTGCTCCCCATCGCGAACGTGGCCGAGGAGGATGGGACCTACGTGAATCGCGACGGCTGGGTACAGCGCTACGCGCAGGCAAAGCCCCCGCCGGGCATGGCCCGCCCCGCGTGGTGGGTGCTCTCGGAGCTGCTCGCCACGCTGGGGCGCGGCGTGCCCCTGGCGAGCGCCGCGGAGGCCTTCGACGTGATGGCGCAGGCGGTGCCGGCCTTCGCAGGACTGAGTTACCCCAGCTTGGGGTTCATGGGAAAGCGAGTGACTGCCGAAATGGGAGCGCCGGCGTGACGTTCTTCCTCGTGAGCTCGGTGATAAAGATCGTGGTGGTGTTCACGGTCATCATGGTGGGCGTGGCGCTCCTGACGCTCGCCGAGCGGCGCATCTGCGCGTGGATGCAGGACCGGCTCGGCCCGAACCGCGTGGGGCCGCAGGGGCTCTTGCAACCCGCCGCCGACGGGCTCAAGAATCTGTTCAAAGAGGAGACCCTCCCTGCGCAGGCCGACCGCGCGCTGTTCTTGCTCGCGCCGGCGATGTCGTTCGTGCCCGCGCTGCTCACCTTCGCGGTGATCCCCTTCGCCACACCACTGCCGACCCCGTGGGGCGATGTAGAGATGGTGGTGACCAACCTGCCGGTCGGGTTCCTCTACATCCTCGCGTTCGGCTCGCTCGGCGTGTACGGCATCGTGCTGGCCGGCTGGTCGTCGAACAACAAGTATTCTCTGCTCGGTGGCATGCGCGCGAGCGCCCAGATGATCTCGTACGAGATCGCCATGGGGATGAGCACCGTGGCGGTGTTGCTGCTTGCCGGCAACGTGACGCTGACGGAGGTGATCGCCCGGCAGTCGGCGTCGCTCTTCACGTGGAACGTCTTCCCGCTCTCGCTCGCGTTCTTCATCTTCGTCGTCGCGGCGTTCGCCGAGACCAACCGGCTGCCGTTCGACCTGCCGGAGGCGGAAGGCGAGCTCGTCGCCGGCTACCACACCGAGTACAGCGCGATGAAGTTTTCCATGTTCTACATCGCCGAATACGCGAATATGGTCACGGCGTCGGCGCTGATGACCACGCTCTTCTTCGGTGGATGGGACATCCCGTTCACGACGTGGGACAACGTCCCGCCCTGGACGCTGCTCAAGACGATGCTCACGCTGGCGACGTTCTCGGTGAAGGTCGTCTGTTTCCTGTTCCTCTACATCTGGGTCCGCTGGACGCTGCCGCGCTTCCGCTACGACCAGCTGATGGCGCTCGGGTGGAGGGTGATGCTGCCGCTCGCGCTGAGCTACGTCACAGTGATCGCGACCGCCATCTGGTACCTGCACGCCCGGCTGGGCTGGAGCTACGATACGCGCTTCGCGCTGGCGCTGTTCGGGCTGAACGTGCTGCTGGCGATCCCGCTGTTCTTCGTGCTCGATCGCGGGCACCTCGTCGCCGGCTCCGTGGCCGAGGAAGGCACCTGATGGCGATCGGCGTGAAGGTCATGCGACGGCCGGGCGCGCGGGCCTCCTACGTCCGGGCCACCCTCCAGGGCATGGCGCTCACGCTGCGGCACATGTTCCGACCCAAGGTGACCATGCAGTACCCCGAGGAGAAGAGCGCCAAGGACTGGACCCTCTCCTCCCGCTGGCGCGGCACGCACCGCATGCTCACCGACGAGCAGGGACGCGCCAAGTGCGTCGCCTGCGGATTGTGCCCGCAGGTGTGCCCGGCGAACTGCATCAAGCTCGTGCCGGGGGAGGACGAGGACGGCAACCGCTACCCCCTGATCTACGAGATCGACGAGTTCCGTTGCGTGTTCTGCGGCTACTGCCAGGAAGTGTGCCCCGAGGAGGCGATCCACGTGGGCGTGCATTACGAGAACTCCGAGTTTTCGCGCGACCGGTTCGTCTACGACCTGGAGCGCCTGTGCGCGCAGACGCACCCGGTCTCGACGCTCTGGGACCCCTCCGACCCCAAGGGCGAGTAGGAAATGGACGGGACGCTGATCGTCTTCCGGGGCTTCGCGGCACTCGCCATCGCCAGCGCTTTCCTCTGCGTCACCCGCAAGAACCCGGTAGCGAGCGCCCTGTGGCTGGTCGTGACGCTATTCGCGCTCGCCGCGCTGTTCGTCATGCTCGACGCCCAGTTCCTCGCGGTGCTGCAGGTGTTGGTGTACGCCGGCGCGATCATGGTGCTGTTCCTCTTCGTGATCATGCTGCTCAACGTGGGGCGCCCGGGGCGGAGCGACATCAAGGGCCCGATCGGCCTGGCGGTCGGCGTGCTGCTCGCCGCCGGCTTGCTGTTTCAGCTGGGCGTGCTGCGGGCCGTGACGCCGGCGACGCGCCTCGAGCTGCCGCCGGGCGCGATGGCGCGAGCGGCGGCGGAGCAGGGCATGGTGCCGGCCCTGGCCCGCCCCCTGTTCGACGCCTACCTCGTCCCGTTCGAGATCACCAGCATCCTGCTCCTCGCCGCCATCGTCGGTGCGGTCGTGCTGGCGAAACGCAAGCTCTGATGCTGCTCGGACCGGCGCTGCTCGTCTCCGCCGTGCTGTTCACGCTGGGCGTCGCCGGCGTGCTGCTGCGACGTAACGCCATCATCATCTTCATGTGCGTCGAGTTGATGCTCAACGCCGTGAACCTGACGTTCGTGGCGCTGGCGCAGCGCCTCGGCGTGGCGGGCCAGGTGTTCGTCTTCTTCGTCATGGCTGTCGCCGCCGCGGAGGCGGCGGTCGGGCTCGCCATCATTCTCGCCATCTACCGGCACCGCCAGACGGTCGACCTCCAGCACATCAACCTGCTGAAGGGTTGATGCCCGACGCACTTCCGATCGTGCTCTGGCTGGTGCCGGCCCTGCCGTTCCTGGGCTTTGTCCTGAATGGCGCGCTGGCGTTCACGCGGTCCTCCGTCCGCTCCAAGCGCGCGGTGTCGGTGATCGGCGTCGGCGTGCTGCTGCTGGCGTTCGCCGCCGCCGCCGCCGTCGTCGCCGAGTTCGCGCAGCGGCACGCCGCGGAGCCGCTGGTATTCCGGTACGGGGAGTGGCTCCCGGTCGGCGACCTGCAGATCGCCTTCGCGCTACAGCTCGACCAGCTCTCGGCCGTGATGATCCTCGTCGTCACCGGCGTCGGCGCGCTGATCCACGTGTTCAGCGTCGGCTACATGCACGAGGACGCGGGTTACGCCCGCTACTTCGCGTACCTGAACCTATTCGTCTGCTTCATGCTGATTCTCGTGCTCGGCGCGAGCTTCCCGCTGGCGTTCGTCGGCTGGGAAGGAGTGGGGCTCTGCTCGTACGTGTTGATCGGCTTCTGGTTCAACGAGAAGGTCAATGCCGACGCGGGAAAGAAGGCGTTCATCGTCAACCGCATCGGGGACGTCGGGTTCCTGGTGGCGATGTTCCTGATCTTCCAGGCGACGGGCTCGCTGGACTTCGGCCCGGTGTTCGCCGCGGCGCCCGGGGCCCTTCCCGCGGGCGGCGCGGCGATCACCATGATCACGCTGTTGCTGCTCTGGGGCTGCGTCGGCAAGTCGGCGCAGCTCCCCCTGTACACCTGGCTTCCCGACGCGATGCAGGGGCCCACGCCCGTCTCGGCCCTGATCCACGCCGCCACGATGGTGACGGCGGGCGTGTATCTGGTGGCGCGCTGCAACGTGCTGTTCGCGCTCGCCCCCGTGGGGAGGGCCGCGGTCGCCGGCATCGGCGCCGTCACCGCGCTGTTCGCCGCGACCATCGCGCTCAAACAGTGGGACATCAAGCGGGTGCTCGCGTATTCGACCGTGTCGCAACTCGGCTACATGTTCCTCGGCGTGGGCACCGGCGCGTACGCGGCGGGGATCTTCCACCTCGTCACCCACGCCTTCTTCAAGGCGCTCCTGTTCCTCGGCTCGGGGAGCGTGATCCACGCCCTGCACCAAGCCTACCACGCGACCCACGCCCACGAGGACGCGCAAGACATGCGCAACATGGGCGGCCTCGCCCGCCACCTGCCGTGGACCGCCACCCTGATGTGGGTCGCGACGCTCGCCATCGCCGGTGTCCCGCCGCTCGCAGGCTTCTTCTCCAAGGACGCGATCCTGAGCGCGGCGTTCGCCCAGGGCTCGGTCCGGCCGGTCTGGTACGCGTTCTGGGGAATGGGCATCGCGACCGCGCTGCTCACCGCGTTCTACATGACCCGGCTGATGCTCTACACGTTTCACGGTCCGAACCGGACCGGCGAGCGGGAGCGGCCGCACCTGCGCGAGGCGCCCTGGGTGATGACGGGGCCGCTCGTCGTGCTGGGCGTGCTCACCCTGCTGGGCGGCGTGCTCGACATCCCGCCGCTGCTCGGGGGCAGCGCGTTCCTGCACCGCTGGCTCGCGCCGGTCACGCAGGCTGCCGACCGCTCGGCGCCGCCGCTCGCCTCGGTCGAGCTGTCCGGCGCCACGGAGTGGATGCTCGTGCTCGGCGCGGTGGCGGTGGCCGCGCTCGGCATCCTCGGGGCCCTGCGACTCCTCAAGCCCGAGGCCCTCGTGCCGGCGCGCAGTGCGCCGCCCGAGACCGGCTTCGGCCGCGTGCTTTGGAAGAAGTGGTACGTGGACGAGCTGTACGACGCCGCCATCGTGCGCCCCGTCCTGTGGCTCTCGCGCGAGGTGCTGTGGAAGACGATCGACGTCCGGCTCGTGGACGGCCTGCTCGTCAACGGCAGCGCCGCCGCCGCGCGCGCGCTGGGCTGGGTGGGGAGCCAGCTGCAGACGGGCGAGGTCGGCTTCTACGTGGTGTTGTTCGTGATCGGCGTGCTGGCCGTACTGGGCGCGGCCGTGCGGTAGCCCATGTACCAACAGGCCGTGCTCTCCGCGCTGCTCGCCTGGCCCGCCCTCGCGGCGGTGGTCGTGCTGCTCGCTCCGCCCCGCTGGGCCAAGCACGTGGCGCTCGCCGCGAGCCTGGTCGAGTTCGCGCTCTCGGTGCCGCTGTGGTGGACCTTCGTTCCGGCGGGCGGCATGCAGTTCCAGCTCGACGTGCCGTGGATCCCCGCGTGGGGCATCCGCTACACGGTCGGCGTGGACGGGATCTCCCTGTTCCTGGTCCTGCTCACGACGTTCCTGGTGCCCCTCTCGGTGCTCGGGAGCTACACCTACATCACGACCCGCGAGCGGGGGTTCTACGCCCTCATGCTGCTGCTCACGTCGGGGATGATCGGCGTCTTCGTTTCGCTCGACCTTTTCCTGTTTTATGTGATGTGGGAAGTGATGCTGATCCCGATGTACTTCATCATCGGGGTGTGGGGCGGCGAGAACCGCCTGTACGCGGCGATCAAGTTCTTCATTTACACGTTTTTCGGATCGCTCCTCATGCTCGTGGCGATCCTGGCGCTCGTGTATCTGGTCGGCCAGCGCACGGGAGTCTACTCGTTCTCCTACACCCACCTGATGGCCAATCTCGGTGGGCTGGGCCCCGTCGCCTTCTGGCTGTTCGGCGCGTTCTTCCTGGCGTTCGCGATCAAGGTCCCGATGTTCCCGTTCCACACCTGGCTCCCGGACGCGCACGTCGAGGCGCCGACCGCGGGGTCGGTGCTGCTCGCCGGGATCCTCCTGAAGATGGGGACGTACGGGTTCCTACGGTTCGCGCTGCCGTTCTTCCCGCAGGTGGCGCTGTCTCCCGCCGTGCAGACGGCGATCGTGGCGCTCTCGCTGGTCGGGATCGTATACGGCGGGCTGGTCGCGATGGTGCAGCCGGACTTCAAAAAGCTGATCGCCTACTCGTCAGTCGCCCACCTGGGCTTCGTGATGCTCGGCATCTGGGCGCTCACGCTGCAGAGCGTGCAGGGCGCCCTCATGGTGATGATCAACCACGGCATCTCGACGGGCGCGCTATTCTTTCTCGTGGGCATGCTGTACGAGCGACGCCACTCCCGGCTGATCGAGGCCTTCGGCGGGATCGCGAAGGTGGTGCCCATGCTCGCCGCGGTGCTGACCATCGTATCGCTCTCCTCGATCGGGCTCCCCGCCACGAACGGGTTCGTCGGGGAGTTCCTGGTGCTGCTCGGGGCGTTCCGGACGTACCCGGTGGCGGCCACCGTCGCCGCGACCGGCGTCGTCGTGGCGGCGATGTACCTGCTGCCCGCGCTGCAACGCGTGATCTACAACCCGCTCGACAAGCGCGACAACGAGAAGCTGGCCGACCTGTCGCCGCGGGAGATCGCGGTGCTGCTGCCGCTGCTCGCCTGCATCGTCTGGATCGGCGTGTACCCGAAGCCGATCCTCCAGCGGATGGAGCCGACCGCGCAGCAGTTCATCCAGTCGATCCGGGCGTCCGCTCCGGCCGTGACGGCGGCCCGATGAGTCTGGACCTGTCTCGCTACGGGGACCTCCTGATGGCGCTGCTGCCCGAGACGACGCTGACGGCCGCGGGGATGATCCTCCTGCTCGTCGTGGCGTGGCGCCACCGCACTACGGCCGACCTGCGCGCGGCGGGGTGGGTGACGATCGTGGGCCTCGCGGCCGCGGCGGGCGCCGTCTGGTGGCTGTGGTGGAACCGCGCGCGCGCCGCCGGCGGCCCGGTGATGGTCGCCGTCGACGACTTCCGGTTCGTCGCCGACTGGCTGCTGCTCGGCAGCGCCGCGCTTACGATCCTGGTCTCGTTCGACTACCTGGAGCGCGAGCGCCTGCTCGCCCCCGAGTACTACGTGCTGCTCCTCTTCGCCACGCTGGGCATGATGTTGATGGCGTCCGGGGAGGATCTGATCGTGGTGTTCCTCGGCCTGGAGCTGATGTCGGTGTGCGTGTACGCGCTCGCCGGCATGAACCGCCGCAGCGCCCAGGCCGCCGAAGCCGCGCTCAAGTACTTTCTGCTGGGCGCGTTCGCGTCGGGCTTCCTGCTGTACGGCATCGCGCTCGTCTACGGGGCGACCGCGACGACCAACCTCACGCAGGTCGGCCTCCAGATCCGCACCTTGGGCCTGGCGTCGAGCCCCATGCTGCTCGTCGGCCTGGGGTTGCTGCTCGTCGGCTTCGGGTTCAAGGTCGCCGCCGTGCCGTTCCACATGTGGGTGCCGGACGTGTACGACGGCTCGCCGACGCCCGTGACGGGCTACATGGCGACGGCGGTGAAGGCCGCGGCCTTCGCCGCGCTATTTCGCGTGCTCGGCGAGGCGTTCGCCGGGGTGGCGGCATGGCAGCACATCGTGTGGGGGCTCGCCGTGGTGACGATGGTGGCGGGGAACCTGACCGCCCTGGCGCAGCGCGCCGTCAAGCGGATGCTCGCCTATTCGTCGATCGCCCATGCGGGCTACCTGCTCGTCGCCGTCGCGGCCGGCACGAGCTTCGGGGCGGCCGCGTTCCTCTTCTACCTCGTCGCCTACACGCTGATGACCATCGCTGCGTTCGCGCTGCTCGCCGCCAAGGGACGCGACGGCGAGCGCGACGTGCTGATCGACGACCTGGCCGGCCTCGGCCGCGAGCGGCCCTGGCTCGCCTTCGCGCTCGCCACGTGCATGCTCTCGCTGCTTGGCTTCCCGGGCACGGCGGGCTTCATCGGCAAGTGGTACATCCTGGTGGCCGCCACCGCGGCCGGCCAGCCCGTGCTCGCCGCCGTCCTCGTCCTTACGAGCGTGGTCTCGGCTGGCTACTATCTCCCGGTGATCATGGCGATGTACATGAAACCCGAGCCGTTCGCGCAGGCGCACGCGGGCGTGCGGCTCGGACGGCTAGCTGGCGCCGGGGTGGCCATCTCCGTCGCGGGGTTGCTGTTCTTCGGCATCCGCCCCAACCGCCTGCTCGACATCGCCAAGGCCAGCGGGGCCGCGGTGGCCCCCCCGCTCCCCCCCACAGCGGCCCCCGCGCCGGGGCGCTGATCCCAGGCGGGCTCCATGAAGCTCCCCGCCACAATCTTTCGCGAGTACGACATCCGCGGCACCGTGGGTGACCAGCTCACGCCGGCCGTGGCGCGTCTGATCGGCCAGGGATTCGTCGCCTTGTGGAGCGGCAAGACGGGGCGGGACGGCCCACGCTTCGTCGTCGGTCGCGATAATCGTCCCTCCGGGCGGGACCTCGCCGAAGCCGTCATCCAGGGGATCCTCGCCGGGGGCGGGAGGGCGATCGACCTCGGCCAGCTTCCCACCCCCGCGATGTATTTCGCGGCGCATGAGCTCGACGTGGACGGGGGCGTTCAGATAACCGGCTCGCACAACCCGCCCGAGTTCAACGGCTTCAAGATGGTCTTCAACCGGACCGAGCGAGGCGAGGCCGTGTATGGAGACGACATTCAGACGCTGCGCGAGCACATCGAGCGGGACAGGCTGCCCGCGGTTGGCGGCGGCGCGCGCCAGTCCGACCGGTCGATTCTGGCCAGGTATCGTGAGGCGATCGTCCAGCGCAACGGTCCGCTGCCACGCCGCGTCAAGGTCGTGGTGGACTGCGGCAACGGCGCCTCGAGCCTCGTAGCGGTGGAGACCCTGCGTCAACTCGGCGCGGAGGTCGTGGCGCTGTTCTGCGAATCCGACGGCACCTTTCCGAACCATCATCCCGATCCGACCGTGCCTGAGAACCTGCGCGATCTCCAGGCGGCCGTGTCGCGCGAGAGCGCCGAGCTGGGCATCGCGTTCGACGGCGACGGGGATCGCATCGGCGCGGTGGACGAGCAGGGCCGGCTGGTGGTCGGCGACCAGCTGCTGGTGCTGCTGGGCCGCGACCTGGCGCGCCGCGCCGGCCCCGGGCACGCGGTGATCTTCGACGTGAAGTGCTCGGAGGTGCTCCCCGCCGAGCTGGCGCGCGTCGGGCTCCGCCCCACGATGTGGAAGACGGGGCACTCGCTCATCAAGCAAAAGATGCGGGAGCTCGGCGCGCCGCTCGCGGGCGAGATGAGCGGGCACATGTTCTTCGGCGGCGACTGGTACGGGTTCGACGACGCGCTGTTCGCCGCCGCCCGGCTGCTGCGCTACGTGGCGGAGCAGGGCGGCCCGCTGTCGCGCCTGCTCGCCGACCTCCCCGCGACCGTGTCCACGCCCGAGCTGCGGGTCGCCAGCGCCGACGAGCGGAAGTTCGAGATCGTGGCACGGGCGGCGCAGCACTTTTCGGCCAAGTATCCGGTCTCGACCCTCGACGGAGTGCGCATCACCTTCCCGGAGGGGTGGGGCCTGCTGCGCGCCTCGAACACCCAGCCGGTGCTCGTGCTGCGGTTCGAGGCGAAGAGCGCCGCCGCGCTCGCCGCGTACCGCGCCGAAGTCGAGACCTGGCTCGCCGCTCAGGGCCCTCGGGCGTGACGCGCCCGCGCCGTCGCTCGGCCTTCCTGCTCGGCGCAGGCGTGCTGGCGGCGGTGCTCGTGGGGGGGCGCTGGCTGGCGCTCGAGACGGCCGAGCGCGCCTGGGCCTCGAGCATCGCGGGCGGCGCCGCGTACCTCATGGCGCGCGACCTCGCGCGACTCGTGTCCGGCGTCTTCCTGCTCCTCGCGATCGCGTGGGGCACGGGCAATCTGCTCTTCGTGTACCGCGCCATCGGCTCGGTGCAGCTGCCGCGCCGGCTCGGCGACCTGGAGATCGTGGAAGCCGTGCCGCAGCGCCTGCTCCTTGCGGGCACCGTCGCGAGCGGACTGCTATACGGGTTCCTGCTCGCACTCGGCACGGGCGATTGGTGGATGCAGGCCGCCATCGCCGCCCGCGCGCCCGCCTTCGGCGTCACGGATCCCGTGCTGCATCGCGACGTGGGTTACTACCTCGCCGAGCTCCCCTGGCTCGAGCGCATCCGCGGCTTCGCGCTCGCCGCGACCGTCTCGGCCACGCTGCTCGTCGCGCTCTTGTACCTGGGGATCGGCTCGCTGCGCTTCCGCCGCTGGCTGCCGTACGCCAGCGCGCACGCCCGCGCCCACCTCGGCGTGCTGCTCACGGCGCTGGGTCTGACGCTCACGTGGGGCGCCGCCCTCGATCCCGCGCAGACCGTCGCCGGACTGCACGGCACGCTCACGCGGGGGGCGCTCGCGGTGCGTGTCCTGGCCGCGCCCTTCCTCGTCGTGCTGGGCGTGGCCGCCGCCCTGGCCAGTCTCGTGTGGGCGGCGCGGGAGCGGGCGCCACTCCTCGCCGCCGGCTGGGGTATGCTGCTGGGCGCGTCCTTCCTCGCCTACGTCGTGCTTCCCGGGGCGCTCGGCAGTGCCGCGACGCGCCGCGCCCGCGCGACCCCCGCCGACGCGGCGTTCAGCGCCGACCAGCGTCGGCTGGAGGGCCTTGCGTTCGGCGCCGAATCGCTCGAGGAGCGGGCGCCGCCCGGCTTCGCGAGCGCCGGCGCCGCGCTCGCGGCGCTCCCGCTCTGGGACGACCTCCGCGTCCTCGCCGCCGCGGCGGCGCGACGCGACCTCCTGGGCCCGCGGGCGGCCCCTGCCGCCGCGGCGCTGTCACTGCGTCTGGCCGGGCGCGCGACGTGGGTGGTGGCGGCGACGCCCGTGCGCGACAGCGTCGCGCGCTCCCAACCCGCCCTGGAGTGGACGGCGCTCCACCGCGGCGCGTGGGCGCGCGCGGGACGCCCGTTCGCGGCGACGGAGAGCGATACGGGGCTCGAGTTCGCGCCGCTCGAGACGCGCGACTCGGCGACCTGGTTCGGCCTCGGGTTCCACGACTTCGCCGTGGCGGCGCCGGACAGCTGGCCCCGCCTCCGGGCCGCCGGACTCCCGCTCGTCGGCGGGTGGCGGCGCACCGCGCTCGCCTGGTCGCTGCAGAGCCCGGAGCTCGCCCGCACGGCGACCGATGGGCTGTTGCTCCTGTGGCATCGCGACGTGGGCGAGCGGCTCGAGCGGCTCGCGGCCGGCGCCAGCTTCGACGACCCCACTCCGGTGATCGCGGAGGGGACGCTTTGGTGGGTCGCCTACGGCTATTTCGAGGCCGAGGCGTTTCCGCTGGCACGGCCGGTGCAATGGGGCGGGCGCGACGTGCACTACCTGCGCGCTGGGCTCGTCGGCGTGGTGGACGCCGCGAGCGGCGATACCCGGCTGTTCCTCGCGCCCGGGGCGGACCCGCTCGCGGCGGCGTGGGCCCGCCTGCTCGGGCCGCTCGTGCGCCCCTCCGACAGCCTGCCCGCGGCGCTGCGCGCCCAGCTGCCGTACCCGCGTCGCACGTTTCGCATCGGCGCGACGCTCGCCGCACGATGGCGCGGCGACTCGCTGCCGTGGAGCCCGCGCCCGCGCGAGCCGTTCGAGCTGGCGGCGCCCGCTCTCTCCCTGCCCGAGGGGGCGGGGAAGGCCGACCCGGCACGACTCGGCATCTGGACCGCTCAGGGATTCGAGGCCGGTGATCCCGCCGAGGTCATCGCCCTCCTGGCCGGCGCGGTCTCGCCCGCGGGACCGCGTCTCCTCGTCTGGCGGCCCGGCCGCGGCATCCGGCTCGCGCCGGTGCTCGGGTCTCCCACCGAGACGGCGCCCGGCGTGCTGCGTCTGTGGAACGCGGCGGGCGCCCTGTTGTCGGCACAAGCCCTCTTCGCCCAGCCCGCGACGGGCGGCCCGCCGTCGCGGATCGATACGCTGTTCGTCACGTGGGATGAGCGACGCGGCCAGGGGCCGACCGCCGCCGCAGCGTTGCGCGACATGCTGGCGACATCGGCCGGCGGGCCGGCGGGGCCGGGGGGACCGGGGGGGCTGGGGGGGCTGGGGGGGCTGGGGGGTCCGGGCGAGGCGATGCGCGGCCTCGCCGACACGTCGCTCGCGAGCCGCTGGGAAGCCGCGCGCCGGCTCGCCGCCCGGGCCGACGCCGCGCTCGCGGCGGGCGACCTCGAGGCGTTCGGCCGTTACTACGCCGAGTTGCAGCAGCTGCTGGGCGTCGGGCGGCGCAAGCTTGCTCCGACTCACGCCCCCCGCTAGGGCCGCTCCAACCCCGTGATCCCCCGCACGGATCCAGACGCACTTCACAACCGGTTGGAACGGCACTAGGTTGCGCCGCCGTGAAGCCGGGCACGATCGTCGTCGCGCTGGGCGGAAACGCCGTCGCTCCGCCGGATGAGCGCCCCACGATCGCGAACCAGTTCCGCCACACGCGTGCCAGTCTCGCGCCGATTGTGGACCTGGCGCGCGACGGCTGGGGAATCGCGCTCGTGCACGGGAACGGCCCCCAGGTCGGAGACGAGCTTGCGCGCACCGAGATCTCCGCTGACCAGGTCGAGCCGTTGCCGCTCGGCGTGTTGGTGGCCGCGACCGCGGGATGGATGGGTTACATGATCCAGCAGTCGCTCCAGAACGCGCTGGGCCGCGCAGGTGTGGCGCGTCAGGTCGTCACGCTGATCACCCAGACGTTGTGCGACGCCGCCGACCCCAACCTGCGCACGCCGACCAAGCCGATCGGGCACGCCCTCGATCCCGTTCGCGTGGCCCGGCTCCAGGTGCGGGGCGTGCCGGTGAAGCAAGAGCAGCCGGGCCGCTGGCGCCGGCTGGCGCCCAGCCCCGCGCCCGTCGCGGTGGTCGAGCGCGACACGATCCGCCACCTGGTGGCCGCGGGCCACATCGTGGTGGCGTGCGGCGGCGGCGGACCCCCGGTGTACGACGACCCCGCCCTGCGCCTCGAGGGAATCGATGCCGTGGTGGACAAGGACCGGGTCGCCGCGGTCCTCGGCCGGGAGATCGACGCGGACGTACTCCTGATCCTCACCAACGTAGACGCGGTGTACCGCGGCTACGGCACCGCGCATCAAGAGCCGATCCGGCGGCTCAGCCTCGCCCAGGCCGACCACCTGCTCGCCGGGAAGGAGCTGGGCACCGGCAGCATGCGGCCCAAGGTCGAGGCGGCCGCCAATTTCGTCCGCACGGGCGGACGGCGGGCGATCATCGCGGCGCTCGCCCAGGGCGCGAGCGCCCTGCAGGGGGCGGCGGGCACGACGATCACGAGGGACGACGCGTGAACCTGCACGAGTATCAGGCCCGCGACATCCTCGCGCGCCACGGCATTCCCGTGCCCGCCAGCGACGTCGCCACGACGCCCGAGGAGGCGCGCGCGATCGCCGCCCGAGCGGGGCGCCCGGTCGTGCTGAAGGCCCAGGTGCATGCCGGCGGTCGCGGCAAGGCGGGTGGCGTGCAGATCGCGAAGGACGCCACCGAGGCCGCGGCGCGCGCCGCCAAGATCCTCGGCATGACCATCAAGGGGCTGATCGTGCGGAAGGTGTTGGTCGCCCCCGCCGTCGACATCGCGTCCGAGAGCTATGTCGGCATCGTGGTGGACCGCTCCTCGCAGCGCCCGCTGCTGATGGTGAGCGCGGAGGGTGGGATCGACATCGAGGACGTGGCCGCGAAGACGCCGCAGCAGATCCACCGTCTGGCGGTCGACCCGCGCTACGGACTGCTCGCGCACCAGGCGCTGGGCCTCGCCTTCCGACTGTACCGCGACCTGACGCAGGCGCGCGCCGCGGCGGCCGTCATGCAGGCGCTGTACCACGCGTTCTACGCGATCGGCGCCTCACTCGCGGAGATCAACCCCTTGGCCACGACGCCGGACGGCACGCTCGTCGCGCTCGACGCCAAGATCGTCATCGACGACAACGAGCTCCCCCGGCATCCGGAGCTCGCCGCGCTGCGGGACGCCGCCGGGGAGGCGCCCTCCGAGGTCGCGGCGCGGGAGGCGGGGCTCACGTTCATCAAGCTCGAGGGCTCGGTCGGCTGCTGCGTGAACGGCGCGGGGCTCGCGATGGCGACGATGGACCTCGTGAAGTTCTACGGCGGCGAGCCCGCCAACTTCCTCGACATCGGCGGTAGCTCCGACCCGCAGAAAGTCGTGGCCGCGCTGCGCATCATCACCGCCGACCCGAACGTGCGCGCGATCCTGTTCAATATCTTCGGCGGGATCACGCGCTGCGACGACGTGGCGAACGGCATCGTCCAGGCGACCCGCCAGTTTCCCCTCACGGTGCCGCTCGTCATCCGGCTGACGGGCACCAACGAAGACTTGGCCGTGCAGATCCTCATGCAGGCGGGCTTTTCGGCGCTCACCGACATGGACGAGGCCGTGAAGCAGGCCGTTGCCAAGGCGGAACCGGCGTGAGCATCTTCATCGATCGGGACACGCGCCTGCTGGTGCAGGGGATCACCGGTCGCGACGGATCGTTCCACACCCGGCAGATGATCGGCTATGGCACGAAGGTCGTCGCCGGCGTCACCCCCGGCAAAGGCGGGCAGGTGTTCGACGGCGTGGTGCCGGTGTTCGACACCGTCGCGGACGCGGTGCGCGAGACGCGCGCCAACGCCGTCGCGATCTACGTTCCCGCAGCCGCCGCCGCGTCGGCAATCATCGAGGCCGCGGACGCCGGCATCGCGCTCATCGTCTGCATCACCGAGGGGATTCCCGTGCTCGACATGACGCGCGTGCTCCCGTTCCTGCACGAGCGCGGGGCACGGCTCGTCGGCCCGAACTGTCCGGGACTGATCTCGCCCGCCAAGAGCAAGGTCGGCATCATCCCCGGCAACATCTGCCGGCCGGGCCGGATCGGCGTCGTGTCCCGCAGCGGCACGCTCACCTACGAAATCGTGCACCAGCTATCGACCCAGGACTTCGGGCAATCCACCTGCATCGGCATCGGCGGCGATCCACTGATCGGCACGAGCTTCATCCACTGCCTGTCCGCCTTCCAGGCGGATCCCGACACCGACGCCGTGGTCATGATCGGCGAGATCGGGGGCACCGACGAGCAGCAGGCCGCCGAGTTCGTGACCCAGGCGATGACGAAACCGGTCGTCGGCTTCATCGCGGGCCAGACGGCGCCCGCCGGCCGCCGCATGGGACACGCGGGCGCGATTATTTCCGGCTCGAGCGGGACCGCCGCCGAAAAGATGACCGCCTTCGAGCGGGCCGGGATCTCGGTGATGAAGCGCCCGGCGGACGTCGTGCCACTGCTCAAGGAGCGGCTATGAAGCTCCGCGACGTCCTCAAACCCGAGCACATCGTCGTGCCGCTGACCGCCGCCACGGTCAAGGAAGCCACCGAGCGGCTTGCCGAGCAGCTCATCGCCACCGGAGCCGTGGCCGACCCGCAGCGCCTCAACGCGGTCATCCGCCACACCTGGCCGGAAGACATGGTGAGCGTCGGAGAGCACGCCTTCCTGCCGCACTTCCGAACCGAGTCGGTGCGCAGCCTCGCAGCCGCAGTCGGAATCTCGCCCGCGCCGATCCGCTGGGAGAAAGATCCGAACCGCACCGCCCGGATCGTGATCTTCATCGTGGCCCCGTTGCGCGAGGCCGCCCTCTACCTCCAGGTGGTCGGCGCCTTCGCGCGCAGCCTCTCGGACCCGGAGACGGCGCTCGCGCTCCTCGCCGCCAAGAGCGCGGAGCACGTGATGGCGCTCGCCGCGCTCGACACGGTCGAGCTGCCGAGCCAGCTCACCGTGCGCGACGTCATGACGCCCCAGGCGTTCACGGTGGGGCCCGAGCAGACGCTGGGTGACGTCGCGCACCTCATGGTGGAGCGCGACATCCGCGCCGTGCCCGTCGTGGCAGAGTTGGGCGCGCTCATCGGGATGATCACGCACCGCGAGCTCCTGCGATATCTCATTCCGGACTTCCTGCAGCGTGCCAAGAGCGGTGAGTTCCGCGCCCCGTCCCGGAGCCAGCTGCAACGGGGCTCGGCCGATCCGCGCCTGATCCCGGTCAAGGAAGCCATGGCGCGCTCGGTGCTGTGCCTCTCGGAGGACCAGACCCTCGCCGACGTCGCCAATCTGATCAACGCGAAGGACGTCGACCGCTTCCCGGTGGTCCGGGAGGGAGTCGTCGTCGGATTTCTCACGCGGGCCGATCTGGTCCGCCGCCTCATCGCCACCTGACTCCCGACCCGTGATGCTCACACTCGCCATCATCAAGCCGGACGCCGTCCGCGCCGCCAAGACCGGAAAAATCCTCGCCCATCTCGAGGGCGCGGGCTTCGTGGTGCGCGCCGCGCGGCTGGTGAAGCTCACGACCGCCCAGGCCGAAGCGTTCTACGCGGTGCACCGCCAGCGGCCGTTCTTCCGCCCGCTCGTGAGCTTCATGACGTCCGGGCCCGCCCTGGCGCTGGCACTGGAACGCGACAACGCCGTGGCCCATTTGCGCGAGGTGATCGGTGCGACGGACCCGGCCGAAGCGAGGCCCGGTACCGTGCGCAGGCTCTACGCCGAGTCCAAGGAGCGGAACGCGATCCACGCGTCGGACTCGACCGAGACCGCCGCCCGGGAAGTCGCGTTTTTCTTTCCAGAGAGCGAGCTGCGCGAGCTTGCTTGACGCAAGTGCCACAAGGATTTAGGTTCGTTTGCCCATGCTACAGGTTGACCTGCGGGAGCTGGCGCGTGGCCCGGTGGAGACGCAGGGCCAACTCGCAGGGGACGATCCCCTGTTCGAGGGCCTCGAGGTCGTCCTGACCGAGCCCGTGCGAGTCGCCGGCCGGCTGCATGCCGCCGGGGAGGGGCGGTTCTATTGGCACAGCTCGCTTTCGACCCGCGTGGCGGGAGAGTGCCGGCGCTGTCTCGTCCCGGTTACGGTCCCCATCCTGGCGGACGTCCACGCCCTGTTCTCCAAGGACCCGGACGCCCTGGAAGACCCGAGCGCCTATCCCCTGGCGTCCGACGCGACGCAGATCGACCTCCGCCCGGCGGTGCGGGAGGAATTGGTGCTCGCCGTACCCCGGTGGGTCGTGTGCCGGGACGAGTGTCGCGGGCTCTGTCCACGGTGTGGCAAGGACTTGAACGCGGGTCCGTGCGGCTGCCCGCCAGCGCCGGTGGACGGGCGCTGGGCGGCGCTGGCGTCGCTCAAGAGCAAACTCCCCGATTGACCTAGGAGACCACGCAGCGATGGCCGTACCGAAGCGAAGGACCTCGAAGCGGAAGAAGCGTGCCCGCCGCACGCATTACAAAGCCGCGGCCATCGCGCTGCAGCCCTGCCCGCGCTGTGGCGACCTGAAGCGGCCGCATCGGGTGTGCCCGACCTGCGGCTACTACAAGGGCGAGCAGCGGGTGGCAGTCGAGGACGTCTGACCGTGATCCGGATCGCGCTGGACGCCATGGGAGGCGACAACGCCCCACGCGTCGAGGTGGAGGGCGTGGTTCAGGCGCTCCGCGAGCTGCCGCCCAGCTTCGTCATCCAGCTCGTGGGGCGAACCGCCGACATTCAGGCGGCCCTCAAGGCGCATAGCGACTTCGACCGCAAGCGGCTCGAGATCGTCGAGGCGCCGGAGGTGGTGGGAATGGGGGAGAAGCCCCTCGCCGCCATCAAGAGCAAGCCCCGCTCGTCGATCGCGGTCGGGCTCGGCCTCCAGAAGAAGGGCGCGTCGGACGCGTTCCTCTCCGCCGGCAACACCGGCGCGGTCATGGCGGCGGCGACCCTGATGCTGCGCGTGCACCAGCGCGTGCAGCGCGCGGCCATCGGAACGTTGTTCCCCACGGCGGTGCACCCGGTGCTAGTGCTCGACGGCGGGGCCAACGTGGATTGCGACGCGCGCGAGCTGGTCGGCTTCGCGCACCTCGGCTCGGTGTACGTGCGCGATGTGCTCGGCCGGCCGGAGCCGGGGGTCGGTCTGCTGAACGTCGGCGAAGAGGACGAAAAGGGAAACGCCGTCGTCAAGGAGGCGCACCAGCTGCTCAAGCAGGTCCCGAGCATCCGCTACGTGGGCAACGTCGAGGGGCGCGACATCCTCGCCGGCGAGTGCAAGAAAGGACGGATCGACGCGGTCGTGTGCGACGGCTTCGTCGGCAACGCGATCCTCAAGTTCTATGAATCGGCGGGCCGGATGTTCGCGGGGATGATCCAACGCGCTTTTCCCGACGTGCTCGACCGCCCCGAGGCGAAGCAGCTGTTCAAGTTTCTCGACTACTCGGAGTACGGCGGCGCGCCGCTCTTGGGAGTGCGAGGCGTGGCGATCATCTGCCACGGCGCCTCGCCGGCGCGGGCGATCAAGAACGCCGTACGCGTGGCGGTGCAGATGGTGGAGAGCCACCTCGACCAGGACATCGACGTCGAGTTCGCCGAGGGCGCAGCACGGTGAAACGCCCGATCGCGGAGCTCTGCGGGACCGGCCGGTATACGCCCAAGCGCGTGCTCACGAACGACGAGTTCTCGAAGATCCTCGACACCTCGGACCAGTGGATCCGCGAGCGCACCGGAATCCGGGAGCGCCGCGTGGCGGGTCCTGACGAGTCGAACGCCTGCATGGCCAAGGCCGCGGCGGAGCAAGTCCTGCACGACACGGGCCTCACGCCGCTCGACCTGGACGCGTTGATCGTCGCCACGTGCTCTCCCGATCGGCTGCTGCCCTCCCAGGCGTGCGATCTCCAGGCGTTGCTCGGCGCGACGCACGCCGCCGCGTTCGACGTGCAAGCGGCGTGCACCGGATTCCTCTACGCGCTGAACGTGGCGGAGGGCTTGGTCGCGTCCGAGCAGGCGACGCAGGTGCTGGTGGTCGCGTCCGAGAAGCTGACCGCGATCATGGATTGGACCGACCGGACGACGGCCGTCCTATTCGGCGACGGGGCGGGCGCGACCCTGGTGCGCCGCAGCACCAACGCGCGGGGCATCCTGTCGAGCTACATGAAGTCCGACGGCACGCTGGCCGAGCTGCTGTACCGGCCGGGCGGTGGCGCCGCGCACCCGCCCGACGCGGCCCTCCTCCAGGATCACTCCTACTTCATCAAGATGGCGGGCCGCGAGGTGTTCAAGGCCGCCGTCCTCTCGATGGCGGATGCCTGCGACCAGGCGCTGCGGCGCGCGGGGCTCACCGGCGCCGACATCGATCTGCTGATCCCGCACCAGGCGAACATCCGCATCATCGAGGCGACCGCCAAGCACGCGGGCCTGCCGATGGACAAGGTCTACGTGAACGTGGACCGCTTCGGCAACACGTCGGCCGCGTCGGTGGCGATCGCGCTCGACGAGGCGGCGCGTGGCGGCCAGCTGCAACCCGGCATGAAGGTGATGTTCTGCGCGTTCGGCGCGGGCTTCACGTGGGCGAGCATGGTAGTGCAGTGGTAGCCGCGAGCAAAACGATTTGGCTCTGCCCCGGCCAGGGCGCCCAAAAAGTCGGGATGGGCAAGGACCTCGCCGAGCGATTCCCGGCGGCGCGGGACACGCTTCAGGCGATCGACGAGACGCTCGGCGTCCCCCTCAGCCGGCTCATGTTCGAGGGGCCGGAAGCAGAGCTGACCGCCACGCACAACGCCCAGCCGGCGATCCTGGCCCACAGCGCCGCGGTGTTCGCGGTCGTGGGGCCCGCAGTGAACGGCGCAGCCGTCGCCGCAGCGGGACATTCGCTCGGCGAGTACTCGGCCTACGTGGCTGCGGGGGCGCTCGCCCCGACCGACGCAGCGGCCCTGGTGCGCCGGCGTGGCGAGCTGATGCAGCAGGCCGGCACGGCGCGTCCGGGCACCATGGCGGCGGTGCTGGGCCTCCCCACCGCCGATGTCGAAGCGGTCTGCCGCGAGACGGCGAGCGGCGGCGGGGTGGTGGTCGCGGCGAACTTCAACGCTCCCGACCAGACGGTCATCTCGGGTGATCCCGAGTCGGTCGCCAAGGCCGGCGCGGCATGCCGCGCGCGCGGCGCGAAGCGGGTGATCCCCCTCCAGGTCGGCGGCGCCTTTCACTCACCGCTCATGGCCCCCGCCGCCGATCGGCTGCGCACTGCGCTCGAGCACGCGCCGTTCCGGGACCCCGCGTTCCCCGTCGTCGCGAACGCCACCGCTGAGCCGGTGCGGGAGGCCACATGCGCGCGACGCCTGCTGGCGGACCAGCTCACCGCGCCGGTGCGGTGGGTCGCCTGCATGCGCCGCGCAGTCGAGCTCGCCGGCGGCGAGCCGCGGTTCCTCGAGATCGGGCCGGGGAAGGTACTCGCGGGGCTGCTGAAACGGATCGTCCCGGCGGCGAGCGTCGTCTCGCTGGGGACTGCCGGTGAGGTGACCGAGTTCCTGGAGGCGGCTTAGATGAAGTGCGGAGTGCACAGTGCGGAGTGCGGAATCTATCGAGCAGCGGTCGAGGTCCACGGCTGGCTCTGGGGATCGAACCCGCCCCATAAACTCCGCATTCCGCATTCCGCATTCCGCATTCGGAGATGGGCGGCGTGAAGTTGGACCTCACCGACAAGGTGGCGATCGTCACGGGGGGCAGCCGCGGCATCGGGCTGTCGATCGCGCAATCGCTCGCCCGCGCCGGCGCCCGCGTGGCGATCCTGGGGCGCGATGGCGCCAAGGCCCAGGCAGCCGCCCACGCGCTCGGCGACCCCGCGGCCCGCGGCTTCTCCTGTGACGTGGCGAACGCGCGGCAGGTCGAGACCACGGTCGGGACGGTGGAAAAGCACTTCGGTCGGATCGACATTCTGGTGAACAATGCGGGCACGACCCGCGACAACCTGCTGTTCCGCATCGGCGAGGACGATTGGGACACCGTCCTCGACACGAACTTGAAGGGGGCGTTCCTGATGACCAAGCACGCCGCCCGGGGGATGATCAAGCGTCGCTGGGGGCGGGTCATCAACATCACCAGCGTGGTCGGGCTGGCGGGCAACAAGGGGCAGGCGAACTACACCGCGTCCAAGGCGGGGTTGATCGGGCTCACGAAGGCGGTATCGAAAGAGCTGGCGTCGCGGAATGTGCTGGTCAACGCGGTGGCACCGGGTTTTATCGACACCGAGCTGACGCGCAACATCAGCGGCGACGCCCGGGAAGCCCTGATTCGGGCCATCCCGCTGGGCCGCCTGGGCCAGGGGATGGATGTCGCCGCCGCCGTGCTCTTTCTCGCCTCGGAGTTCGCGAGCTACATTACGGGTCAGGTGCTGGTGGTCGACGGCGGCATGGTACTGTGACGTTTTTCCCCCACCTCGATTGAGGGCTACCATGGCAATGGACATGAAGCAGCTCGAAGAGAAGGTCAAGGACATCATCGTCGAAGAGCTAGGGGTCGAGCGTGACAAGCTCACGTCCGGCGCGAGCTTCATGGAAGACCTGGGCGCGGACAGCCTCGACACGGTCGAGCTCGTGATGGCCTTCGAGAAGGAGTTCGACATCGACATTCCCGACGAGGAGGCCGAAAAGCTCCGCACCGTCGGGCAGGCGCTGCAGTACCTTCACGAGAAGATGGGGAAATAGGGCGATGGCGCGCCGGGTCGCGATCACGGGCCTCGGGTTCGTGACGCCGCTGGGAAACACGGTCCAGAGCACGTGGGAGGGGCTCGTCGCCGGTCGGTCCGGCGCGGGGCCGATCACGCGCTTCGACCCGGTGCGGAGCCCCGTGAAGTTCGCCTGCGAGGTGAAGCAGTTCGACGCCGCACAGTACCTCGACAAGAAGGAGATCCGGCGCTACGACCTGTTCGCCCAATTCGCGATCGGGGCCGCGGAGCAGGCGGTGACCGATGCCTGCCTCGCGAGCAACTGGGACAGGGTGGACCTGAAGCGGGTCGGCGCCATCGTCGGCACCGGCACCGGCGGTCTGCAGACGTTCGAGGAGAACTGCCGCGCGCTGTTCGAGAAGGGGCCGAGCCGCGTCTCCCCCTTCTTCGTGCCGATGTACATGCCCAACGCCGCCGCCGCGCTGCTTTCGATGCGGTACGGCGCGCAGGGTCCCAACTACTGCACGGTCTCGGCGTGCGCCTCGTCGGCGCACTCCGTCGCGGACGCGGTCGCGCTGATCCGCAACGACCACGCCGACATCATCCTGGCAGGCGGCGCCGAAGCGGCGATCACGCCGCTGGCGGTCGCGAGCTTCGCGAACATGAAGGCGCTCTCCGAGCGCAACGACGACCCGCCGACCGCGAGCCGCCCGTTCGACAAGGACCGCGACGGCTTCGTGATGGGCGACGGCGCCGCCGTGCTGATCCTCGAGGAGTGGGAGCACGCCCAGCGCCGCGGCGCGAAGATCTACGCCGAAGTCGCGGGCTACGGCATGACCGCGGACGCCTACCACATCACCGCGCCCGCACCCGACGGCTTCGGCGCGCAAGAGGCGATGCGGCTCGCGATGCAGGACGGCGGCATCCGGCCGGAGCAGGTCGGGTACATCAACGCGCACGGCACTTCCACGCCGCACGGCGACTCCGCCGAGACCGCCGCCGTGAAGGCGGTGTTCGGCGCGCATGCCCGCAAACTGATCTTCGGCTCGACCAAGTCGATGACCGGCCACATGCTCGGTGCGGCCGGCGCCGTCGAGGCGGCGATGTGCGCCCTCGTCATCCAGACCGGGATCATTCCGCCGACGATCAACCAGTTCACGCCGGATCCGGCCTGTGATCTCGACTCGGCGCCCAACCGGGCGGTCAAGCGCGTGGTCGACATCGCGCTGTCGAACTCCTTCGGGTTCGGCGGGCACAACGCCACGCTCGCCATTCGGCGGGCGGCATGAGGCGATTGCGGATTGGCGATTGCGGATTGCGGATTCGAGAAGCGGTCCTTCTAATCCGCAATCCAAAATCCGCAATCCGCAATAGACTCCCATGACCGCCCGGGACCCGGCGCTCATCCAGATTGGGGAGAAAGTCGCGCGCAATGAGCGTCTCTCCCGCGACGACGGCCTCGCGCTCTTCCAGTCGAACGACCTTCTGACCATCGGCCGGCTCGCCGAGCTCGCGAACCGCCGCAGGAACGGCGACCGCGTCTGCTTCGCCGCGAACCAGCACTTGAACCCGACGAACGTGTGCGTGCTCCGCAACACCTGCGTGTTCTGCTCGTTCGCGCGGATGCCGCAGGAGGAGGGCGCCTACAGCCGCAGCCTCGAGGAAGTGTTCGCCGAGGCGGACGCGGCCCGCGACAACCCGACGCGCGAGTTCCACATCGTGGGCGGGCTGCACCCCAAGCTCCGGCTCTCCTACTACCTCGACATGTTCCGCGGCCTGCGGCAGCGGCACCCGGGCGTCCACATCAAGGCCCTCACCGCAGTCGAGGTCGCCCACCTCGCCCGCATCGAGCGCCTGAGCGTGCGCGACGTGCTCGTGGCCATGCGGGAGGCGGGTGTCACGAGTCTCCCGGGCGGCGGCGCCGAGGTGTTCAGTCCCGCGGCGCGCGCCACGATCGCCGACAAGAAGCTGTCGGGTGAGGAGTGGCTCGCCGTGCACCGCGAAGCGCACCGGCTGGGCATTCCTTCGAATTGCACGATGCTGTACGGGCACGTCGAGACCATGGCCGACCGCGTGGACCACCTCCTGGCCCTCCGGGGCCTGCAGGACGAGACCGGCGGGTTCCTCACGTACATCCCGCTCGCGTACCACCCGGACCACAACGAGCTGGGCGAAGCGCTGGGCCGGGCCGGCACGGCCACCTCGGGCTGCGACGACCTGAAGAACATCGCCGTGGGACGGTTGCTGCTCGACAATATCCCCCACGTGAAGACCCACTGGCCGATGGTGACGCCGTTCATCTCGCAGGTTGCCCTCGCCTTCGGCTGCGACGATCTCGAGGGCACGGTCGTGTTCGAGCGGGTCTATCACGAGGCCGGCGCCGGCACGCCGATGTGGCTCTCCTACGACCAGGTCGTCTCCCTGATCCGCGGAGCCGGCAAAGAGCCGATCGAACGCGACTCGCTCTACCGGACCGTGCGGACGTTCGAGGACTGGGTGCCGGGGCGGACCTCGGCGCGGCCGGAGGGGCCGGAAGGTCCCACCTTCGAGATCGCCCACCGTCCCCGGGCCCGCGCCCGGGGCCGGCGTAGCTTGCCGGTGGTCTCTGCAGTGGATGCGGCCGAATGAATCGACATCCTGAAGGATGCGCTCGGCGAGACGCTGCCCTTAAGGGCAGTGGTGTGCCGAGCCCAGGCTTCAGCCTGGGGACGGGCGAATGAGATTGGGCCGGATCGGCTACATCAACTGCTACCCGGTCTACGGGGCGATCGACCGGGGGGTCATCCCCCTCGCGGCCCAGCTCGTGACCGGCACGCCCTCCGAGCTGAACGACCTGCTCGCGGCGGGAGAGCTGGACCTCTCGGTCGTGAGCGCCGTCGAATACGCCCGCCACGCGCGCGACTACGTGCTGCTGCCGGACCTCGCGATCTCGTGCGATGGTCCCGTGCGCAGCGTGGCGCTGTTCAGCAAGCGGACGGTCGGACAGTTGGACGGTGGGACGGTGTTGCTCACGGTCTCCTCGAGGACCGCCGTCGCGCTCCTCGAGCTCCTGTGCCGCGACGTGTGGCGCGTCCGGCCCCACTTCGCAGAAGCGCGGGCCGAGGCCACCGACCTGGACGCGCTCGGCGGGTTGCCGCACGATGCAGTGCTCGTCATCGGGGACGCGGCGCTGGCCCTGGCGGCGCGCGGCACCTACCCGCACCGCTACGATCTGGGCGAGGAGTGGAAGCGGTGGACGGGCCTGCCGTTCGTCTTCGCGGTCTGGGCGGCGCGGCGGTCGGTCGACTCAGCCGCCGTCCGGCGGGCGCACGAGGCGCTGCTCGCGTCTCGGGGCTGGGGACTCGCAAATCTCCCCCTCCTCGCCGACGCCGCCGCGCGCGCGTGCAACGTGCAACGTGCAACGTGCCTCGAGTATCTCAGCGGCCTCGACTACGCGCTCACGTACAAGCATCTCGCCGGATTGACGGATTTCTTCCGCCGGCTCGCGGCAGAGGGCCTCGTGCCCGACGGCTCGCTCCAGTTCCTGCACGTGGCCTGACCATGATCGATCGTACGTCGTCCGCATTCCGGTCCGCCCTCGAGCTGTACGAGCGAGCGCCGCTGCTCGAGCTGGCGACGCTCGCCGATCAGGCGCGCTGGAGGCTGCACCCCGAGAACGTCGTCACCTACATCATCGACCGGAATATCAACTACACGAACGTGTGCGTCGCCGACTGCAAGTTTTGCGCGTTCTACCGGCGCCCCCGGCACGCCGAGGGCTACGTGCTCTCCTTCGAGGAGATCGGCCGCAAGATCGACGAGCTGAAGGCGCTGGGCGGCGTGCAGATCCTGATGCAGGGCGGGCACAACCCCTACATCCCGTTCGAGTGGTACCTGGATCTGATGCGCTACATCAAGCGCCACCATCCGATCCATATCCACGGGTTCTCGCCCTCGGAGATCGACTTCTTCGCGGGTCGCTTCGGGATGACGATCGAAGCGGTCATCCAGCAGCTCGTCGCCGCAGGGCTCGACTCGATCCCCGGCGGGGGCGGGGAGATCCTGGTGCAGGAGATCCGCGACCGCGTGGCGAAGAAGAAAGCGGGCGCGGACCGCTGGCTCGAGGTGATGGAGATCGCGCATCGCCTCGGTCTCAAGACCTCCGTGACGATGATGTACGGTCTGGGCGAGACCCTCGCCGACCGGATCGAGCACGTGTTTCGCGTGCGGGACGTTCAGGCGCGGACCGGGGGCTTCACCGCGTTCATCTGCTGGCCGTTGCAGCCCGACCACACCGAGCTCGAGCACCTCGGCAAGACCGACGCTGTCACCTACCTGCGCACCCAGGCGATCGCGCGCATCGTGCTCGACAACGTACCCAACGTCCAGGCCTCCTGGGTGACGATGGGCCCGAAGATCGGCCAGGTCGCGCTCCGGTTCGGCGCCAACGACTTCGGCTCGCTGATGATGGAGGAGAATGTCGTCTCGGCCGCGGGCACGACCTGGCGCATGACCCTCCCCGAAATGCAGCGCCTCATCGCCGACGCGGGCTACGTGCCGCGCCAGCGCCGCCAAGACTACTCCGTGATCGACGAGGCCGCATGAAGGGAAGGGCGAGGAGGGAAGGGAGACGGGTGGCGTGCCTGACGTGCTGATTCTCGTCGGCTCCGATAGTGACAAGCCAAGGATCGAGCCCGCCTTCGAAGTGCTGAGCAAGGCGGGCGTTTCGTACGAGCTCCACGTCTCCTCCGCCCATCGCGAACCCGACCGGACCGCGGAGCTCGTGAAGAACGCCCGCAACAAGGGCTTCCGGGTCGTCATCGCCGGGGCCGGGCTCTCCGCCGCCCTCCCGGGCTTCGCCGCCTCGCTCACCGATCTCCCCGTGATCGGCGTGCCGTTCGCCGTGGGGCCCCTGAACGGGCTCGACGCGCTGCTCGCGACCGCGCAGGTCCCGAGCGGCGTGCCGGTGGCCTGCGTCGGGATCGACAACGCCAAGAACGCGGCCCACCTCGCGGTCCGCATCCTTACCATCTGCCCCTAACCAAGCACCCCTAGTTCCCCTTCGGGCCCTGCCCGCCTCTCCGGAGTCGGTCCAGCGCCAAGAATCTCCTTCGTTTCAGCACCAACCCGCCCCTCCTGTCACCGCCGCTCGGACACGGCCATGGGCAGCCCGTGCGGCAACATCAGCGGAAGACAGTACTACTCCCAACGCATTGCGTCGTTGCGTTGCGATGCCATAATGCATCCAGCTGTGCCAGCACACTGTATGACGTTGTAGTAACGTTGCTTACGTAATGTCAGCCTCTAACCAGACTCGATTGGCCCATCACCCGCCAGGCCTCGATCGCGCTCATGCCGCGTGTTCACACGGCCCTGGAATCCGCCATCCCAACGTTGGCGCCGCCCACCCCACCTCTCCGGAGTCCGTCCAGCCCCCAAGAATCTCCGTCGTTTCAGCACCAACCCGCCCCTCGTGTCACCGCCGCTCGGACGCGGCCATGGGCAGCCCGTGCGGCAACATCAGCGGAAGACAGTACTACTCCCAACGCATTGAATCGTTGCGTTGCGATGCTATAATGCATCCAGCTGTGCCAGTACACTGTATGACGTTGTAGTAACGTTGCTTACGTAATGTCAGCCTCTGACCAGACTCGATCGGCCTATCACCCGCCCAGGCCTCGATCGCGCTCATGCCGCGTGTTCACACGGCCCTGGAATCCGCCATCCCAACGTTGCCGCCGCCCACCCCACCTCTCCGGAGTCCGTCCAGCCCCCAAGAATCTCTGTCGTTTCAGCACCAACCCGCTCCTCCGGTCCAGCCGGCCCCTTGACGACCGTCGCGAAAGATGCGAGTATTTGTTCGGTATTACATCACAGTATTAGCGTTGTGTTGAGATGGCATGGTCATCGAGCTGACGATTGGCGGCCCGCTTGACGATTGCCGGCCCCCCCTAAGGAGTCCGGACATGCAGGACACGAACAACGACCCCCTGACGCGCCTCGTTGCAAGCCACAAGGAAGTCAACCGAGGCCGCCTAGCGGACGTGCTAGCGCAGTACGTGACGGTTGACCCGGAGCATCAGTCGGTGGAGTTCCGGCCGAATGTGAAGGCTCAACTCGGCAAGAAGGGATCCACCCTGGTGATGCTGTTGGGGCAGAAGGCGCTGACGCTGCTGACCCAGGGTCAGGATGTAGATGAGGGGCTGGCCCCTAAAGAGCTTAGTACGCGAACGGGCATTCTGGGCAACACGCTGCGACCGTTGCTCAGGACGTTGGTGGGTGACGGCGTGGCTGTCCGGCGCCCCGATGGTCGGTACGTAGTTCCGAACCACGCGCTCGACGCCGTGGAGCGGGCAATTCACGAGGAGCGGGAGAGGAGTTGAGGAAATGGGAAAGGCAACTGCAGGCAGTTCAACGCTGGCAGCACCGCATGAAGCGTTGGAAACAATGAGGGATACGATCGACATCGCGATACAATTCGCGAGTGACTGGCCCTCGGAGTACCGGCCTCGGATCTTCGACCTGGCCATGGAGCGGCTTGGGAGCCCACGCAAGCAACAGACGTCTCATGTGGGCCAGGTGGCCGAGACGGGTGGGGTCGATGGCGCCGTGGACCGGTTGGCACGGGAGCTCGGAGTGACATCCGATGCCCTCGGTCGCGCGGTGGACGTCGGACCCGGCGAGAAGGTCGGCATCCTGGGTCGCGTCAACGCATCGACCAACGCGGAGATGCAGAATCTGTACGGTGCCGTCTATTGCTACCTGAAGGAGAAGGCATTCCGTCAGCAGCGCGTGGTGGTCGAGGAGTTGCGACAGCTCGCGATCGAAAAGGCATGCTACGACAAGGCAAATTTCCGTAAGAATTTCCGCACGGGCGGCCTTCTCCGTGAAACGCCGGACGGCACCGGTTACGTTCTCAGCCAGCAGGGATTGCTGACTGCCGCCGACACCCTCAAGCGGCTCGCTGACGCCTAGCATCGAGCCCGACAATGGGATCCCCTTTCTCCGGACCTGTCGCACTCGGCGCAATACCGTCGCCGTTGGGAGACGAGCTCATCGAGCATTTCAATCGCGTGCTCGCCAAATTCCAGGCCGGGCGGTGGGAGGAAACAGAGATGGCAGCTGGCAAATTCTGCGAGGTAGCCTACACGATCCTGCGGGGCCACGTCGATGGATCCTTCCCGAAGCGGGCGTCAAAGCCGTCGAACATGTATCAGGCGTGTAAGGACTTGGAACAGGCAGACTCAAGCAAGTTCGGTCGAGCCGTCCGCGTTCAGATTCCGCGCGTCATCATCTCGATTTACGAGATTCGCAACAACCGAGGCGTAGGCCACGTAGGTGGCGACGTTGATCCAAATCACATGGATGCAATGCTCGCGGCGACCTCAGTCAAATGGATCATGGCAGATCTAGTTCGCGTATTCCACGCGACAGATATCGGCGCCGCGTCTCAGCTCGCAGAGTCCCTGATAGAGCGCACGACACCTATAGTGTGGGAGGTCAAGGGCGCGAGAAGGGTTCTGGTGCCCGGCCTCGACGCAGCTAGCCAGCTGCTGATCCTTTTTAATCAGGCCGACGGCCCGGTGCCCGAGGCTGAGCTGCGCGAGTGGGTCGAATACCGAAATGGTCCGCGGTTTCGGTCACGGCTCCTCGGAACGCTTCACAAGAGCCGACTGATCGAGTACGACTCTAATGCTGGAACCGTCACGATCTCGCCGCTAGGTCGCGTTCGAGCTGACGGTATCGTGCGGGAGCGGAAAGCGGCGGGCGTCTGACATGCGCGTCGGCATCGGGTACGACTCTCACCGGTTCGCCGACGGCCGCAAGCTGATCCTCGGCGGGGTCGAGATCCGCCACCCGCGGGGCCTCGCCGGCCACTCCGACGCCGACGCGGTCGCCCACGCGCTCATCGACGCATTGCTCGGCGCCACCGGGCTGGGTGACATCGGCTCGCTGTTCCCCGATACGGATCCCCGCTGGAAGGACGCCAGCTCGCTCGACCTGCTGAAGGCGGCGTACGGCAAGGTCGTCGCCGCCGGCTGCCGGTTCGTCCAGGCGGACATCGCGGTGATCGCCGAGCAACCCAAGATCGGGCCCTACGTGACGCAGATGCGGGACAGGCTGGCGGGCGCGCTCGCGGCAGCGCCCGGCGCGATTTCCGTTAAAGGGAAGACGAACGAGGGCATGGGATGGGTCGGCCGGGGGGAAGGGATCGCGGTGATCGCCGTGGCGCTGCTCGAGTAGAGCGGCTCTCTGGGCGATCTGCTCCGCAGCCTCGAGGCCCTGCCCCCCGGAACGCTGTACGCGCTCATCGGCCTGCTCGCCGCCATCGAAAACGTCCTTCCGCCGGTCCCCGCCGACACCGCGGTCGCGCTCGGCGCGTTCCTCGCGGGCCGGGGCGTGCTCGACCCCTGGGCGGTCTTCGGCATCGGCTGGGCCGCGAACGTCAGCGCCGCGACGGCCGTGTATTGGGTCGGGCGCCGCTACGGGCGTCCCTTCTTCGCGGGACGCATCGGTCGCCGGCTCCTCCCGGAGGCGGTGCTGGCGCACATCGCGGCGCAATACCACCGCCACGGCCTGTACGGGATCTTCCTGTCACGCCTCCTCCCGGTGTGGCGCGCCGTGGTGGCGCCGTTCGCCGGGATCGCCGGTCTCCCGCCCGCCCCCACGCTGCTCCCGCTCGCCCTCGCCTCGGCGCTCTGGTACGGCGCGCTCACGTTCCTCGTCACCACGTTGGGCGCGAACTTCGACGAGGTGGTGCGCGTCCTCCACCGCGTGAACGCGGTCCTCACGGTCGTGGCGGTAGTGGCCGTCGGCGTAGCCGCGTTCGCAATTCACAGGCGCCTGCGCCGTTGACGAGCGGCGGCCCATCGCCACCTTTACTTGGCCATGAGCGCGACACCGCAGGACACGTCAGGCGTGAGATTTCCGCCGCCGCTCATCTACGCGGGCCTGTTCATCGTGGGCTACGCAGTGCACCGGTTCGTGTCGGTACCCCTGTGGGGCGACCCGCCGGCGTCCGTGCGCGTGATCGGCTGGTGCCTGGTGGGGGTGTGGGTGCTGCTCACCGCGAGCGCCGTCGCCCTGTTCCGCAACGCGGGCACGACCCCCAACCCAACCAAGGCGACGACGGCCCTCGTGCTCCGCGGCCCCTACCGGCTCACGCGCAACCCGATGTACGTGGGGTTTGCCGCGCTCTACCTCGGGGTGACCCTGCTCGTCAACTCGCTCTGGCCGCTGTTGCTGTTTCCCGTCGTGATCGCCCTCGTGCAGACGCGGGTGATCGCGCGTGAGGAGGCATACCTCGAGGCCAAGTTCGGCGACGAGTATCGGGCCTACAAGCAGCAGGTGCGAAGATGGTTGTAGGACGAGATCTCGATCAGGTCTTTCACGTCGAGCAGTTCCGCGACGCGCTCGCGCTCGAGGCGGGGAACAGCCGGAACACCGTCGAGAGCTACGTGCGAGACATCCGGCGCCTCATCACCCATGCAGGCTCGAAGGGCGTGCGTCGGCCGGACGAGGTCACCGCCGCCCAGCTGCGCGACTTCATCTACGACCTGAAGGACCTGGGGCTCGCCGCCGCGACCATTCGCCGCCAGATCTCGGCGGTCCGGACGTATTTCCGCTTTCTCGTGAGCGAGGGGCGCGCGACGCGCGATCCGAGCGAGCGGCTCGAATCGCCGCGCCAGTGGCGCAAGCTGCCGGGCGTCCTCACCGTTCCGGAAGTGGAGCGACTGCTCGCGGCCCCGAACACGGACGCGCCGCTCGCCAGCCGCGACCGGGCCCTGCTCGAGTTCGCGTACGCAACGGGAGCGCGCGTGTCGGAGCTGGTCGGACTCCGGCTCCAGGACGTCATGTACGAGGAGGGGCTCGCCCGCATCTTCGGCAAGGGCGCGAAGCAGCGCCTCGTGCCCGTGGGCCGTCGCGCGCTCGGCGCCGTGGCCCTGTACGTGCGCGAGATTCGCCCCAGCGTCGACAAGGGGAAGGGAAGGGGAATGGTGTTCCTCAATGCCCGGGGCACGCCGCTGTCGCGTGTGGGCGCGTGGACCATCATCAGGCGGGCGGCCCGGCAGGCGGGGATCACCAAACGCGTGACCCCGCACACGCTGCGCCACACCTTCGCCACCCACTTGCTCGAGGGGGGTGCGGACTTGCGGGCCGTGCAGGAGATGCTGGGGCACGCAGACCTGGCGACCACCCAGCTGTACACGCATGTGGACCGGGAGTACCTGCGGACCGTGCACCGGAGTTATCATCCGCGACCGTAGACAGGTCGAGTGCATCGGATGTCACGCGCGTTCGTGAACGAAGACGCCGGCGATCAAGGCGCGCCGCGGCGCGACTATGGGCTCCCCCCTCGCGGCGATCCCGGGTTCGACGCGGCCGCGGCGGCGGCCCTGCTCGAGGCCGCGCGGCTGGGCGAGACGGCCAGCGCCGAGCAGGCGACCGGCTACTACTGGGGAGAGCCCAAGCTGCGCCCGCATGTCGAGCGCATCCTCGAACGGGCGCGCGCCCAGCGCGACGAGCGGCTGCAGCAACTCGCCGAGCGCTACCTGACGTGAAGGCGCTGGGACGCTAGACGGCGATGCCCGAGCTGCCCGACATCGCGCTGTACCTGCACGCGCTCGCCCCCCGCGTAGTCGGGCAGCGGCTCGAGCGGGTCCGCATCGCCAGCCCGTTCCTGCTCCGCACGGCAGACCCGCCCATCGCGGACCTCGCGGGTCGCACCGTGCGCGCGGTCCGCCGTTTGGGCAAGCGGATCGTCCTGGCGCTCGACGGTGACTACTTCGCGGTGCTGCACTTGATGGTCGCGGGACGCCTGCACTGGAAGCCGCTCGGCGCGCCCATCCCTCGCCGCAGCGGGCTCGCCGCCTTCGATTTCTCCCCTGGTACCCTGCTGCTCACGGAGGCCGGGACGAAGCACCGGGCCGCGCTCCACGTGGTGCGCGGGATGGACGCGCTCGCGGCGCACGACCCCGGGGGACTGGACGTGTTGAGCGCCTCCTTGGAGCAATTCTGGACGGCGCTCGCGCGCGAGTCGCATACCCTGAAGCGCGCGCTCACCGACCCGCACCTGTTCGACGGCATCGGCAACGCCTATTCGGACGAGATCCTCCACGCGGCGCGGCTCTCGCCGCTGCGCATTTCCACGAAGCTCGGCGCCGACGAGATCGAGCGACTGTGGCGCGCGACGCGCGAGACCCTGACGGCGTGGATCGAGCGGCTCCAGGTCGACACCGGCGACGCGTTCCCGGAGAAGGTCACGGCGTTCCGCAAAGGCATGGCGGTCCACGGTCGCTTCCGGCAGCCCTGTCCCGTGTGCGGCTCGCCGATCCAGCGCATCCGGTACGCGGAGAACGAAGTCAACTATTGCGCCACCTGCCAGACCGGCGGCCGATTGCTCGCGGACCGCTCCCTCTCCCGGCTGCTCAAGCAGGACTGGCCCCGCTCGCTCGACGATACCTCCGTCGAGGCTCCGTGATGCCATCGAACCCAGCGGTGCCGGACATCGCCCGCGTCGTTCAGCTCGCCGTCGCGCCGGTGTTTCTGCTCTCCGGCGTCGGCGTCACGCTCACCGTGCTCACCAACCGGCTGAGCCGCATCGTCGACCGTGCCCGGTCGCTCGAAGGTCGGCTTCCCGCGGTGCCGCAGGCCGAGCGGGCGGGTTTGCAAGGAGAGCTGGCGACGCTGTCCCGTCGCGCGCAGTTGATCAACCGGGCCCTCACCCTCAGCACCACGTGCGCGCTGCTCGTGTGCTTCGTCATCGCCACGCTGTTCGTCGGCGCCTTTCTCGAGCTCGACCTGTCGGGCGTGATCGCGCTGCTGTTCGTCGTGGCCATGCTCGCGTTCATCGGGGCGCTCGTCAGCTTCCTGCGGGAGATCTTTCTCGCGACCGCGAATCTGCGCATCGGACCGAAGTGACCTAGATTCCCGTATGCTCTTCGTGCTCGACAACTACGACTCCTTCACCTACAACCTGGTGCAGTACTTCGGCGAGCTCGGGGCCGACCCCGTGGTGTACCGCAACGATGCCCTCACGGTCGAGGAGGTGCTCGCCCTCAAGCCGACCGCGGCCGTGCTGTCGCCGGGGCCGTGCACGCCGAGAGAAGCGGGGATTCTCGTGCCGCTGGTCAAGGCGCTCGCCGGCCACGTACCCACGCTCGGGGTCTGTCTCGGCCATCAGGCGATCGGCGAGGCGTTCGGCGGCCGCGTCGTGCGCGCCGACCGGCTGATGCACGGAAAGACCTGCCAAGTGATCCACGAGCAGGACGAGCTGTTCGAAGCGATCCCGAGCCCAGTGACGGGCATGCGCTACCACTCGCTCGTGGTCGAGCCGGCGTCGCTCCCGCGCGAGCTGGTCATCACCGCGTGGAGCGCCGACCGCCCCAAGGACGCCGAAATCATGGCGATGAAGCACCGCACCCACCCGATCTACGGCGTGCAATTCCATCCGGAGTCCATCGGGACGGAGCACGGGAAGCGGCTGCTCGGCAATTTCCTGAAGATCGCCCACGCCGTGGACTAGGCGCCGGCAGCACGAGTTGTGCCGCGCGCCCCAGCCGGGACTAGACGCTGCGGCACGGATCTTGTATCTTGCCCCGTGCCCGTCCTCGGCGTGATCCCGGCGCGGCTGGGCTCCAGCCGCCTTCCGAACAAGCCCCTGCTCCCGCTGGCAGGTGAACCCCTCATCCTCTGGGTTGTCCGACGTGTCGCCGAGGCCGGCGTGTGTGACCGTTGTGTAGTCGCGAGCGACGCGCAGGAGATCGTAGCCGTGGTGGAGCGGGCTGGATACGAAGCGGTGCTCACCTCTCGGGATCATCAATCCGGCACGGAGCGGGTGTCGGAAGTCATTGGCAACAAGCCGTTTAAGGATTTCGACCTCGTCCTGAACGTGCAGGGCGACGAGCCCCTCGTCGCGCTGGACGCGCTGCGCGGCGCGGTGTCGCGCGTGCGCGCCGGAGACCCCATCGGCACGGCGGCCGCGTCCCTCGACCCGGCCCTCGCAGGCGACCCGAATCGTGTCAAAGTCGTGACCGACACGCGGGGACGAGCGATGTATTTCTCCCGCGGACCGATCCCGTTCGATCGGGACGGCGGCGGCGCGGTCGGCTATCACCAGCACATCGGCGTGTACGCCTACACCCGCGACGCGCTCGAGCGCTGGGTGCGGCTACCGCCCGTCCCGGAGGAGCGGTGGGAGCGGCTCGAGCAACTCCGGCCGCTGCTCCACGGGATGCCGATCGGCGTGGCGCTGGTCGCGGGTGCGGCGGCTCCAGGCGTGGACACGGCCGACGATCTCCGCTATGCGGAAACCCAATTGACCCGGCGCTTGAAGGAGGTGAGTCCGTGAGCTCGACGAAGTACATCTTCGTGACCGGCGGCGTTGTGAGCTCCCTGGGGAAGGGCATTGCGGCGGCCTCGCTCGGTCGGTTGCTCGTGGAGCGCGGCCTACGGGTGACCATCCAGAAGTTCGATCCCTACATCAACGTCGACCCCGGCACGATGTCGCCGTTCCAGCACGGCGAGGTGTACGTGACCGACGACGGGGCCGAGACCGACCTCGACCTCGGCCATTACGAGCGGTTCATCGATCGCTCGCTGTCGCAGGTGAACAACGTGACGACGGGGCGCATCTACCTGTCAGTCATCACCAAGGAGCGGCGCGGCGAGTACCTCGGCTCGACGGTGCAGGTCATTCCGCACATCACCGACGAGATCAAGGCCGCGATCCGCCGCCTCGGCCCCGATCACGACGTGGTCATTACGGAGATCGGCGGTACCGTCGGCGACATCGAGTCGCTGCCGTTCCTCGAGGCGATCCGCCAGTTCCGCCAGGAAGTCGGCCGCGACAACACGCTGTTCATCCACCTCACCCTCGTCCCCTTCATCGCCGCCACCGCCGAGCTGAAGACGAAGCCGACCCAACACTCGGTGCGCGAGCTGATGCAGATCGGGATCCAGCCGGACATCCTGGTCTGCCGCACCGAGCGGCCCCTGTCGGAGGAGCTGAAGCGCAAGATCGCCCAGTTCTGCAACGTGGACTTCGGCTGCGTGGTGGAGAGCCCGGACGTCCGGTCGATCTACGAGATCCCGCTCAAGCTGCACGAGCAGGGGCTGGACCGGGAGGTGTGCCACCGGCTGCACCTGGAGACCAAGGAACCCGACCTGCGCGGCTGGGCGCAGATGGTGGACCGGATCCTCAACCCGCCCGAGCGCGTGCGGATCGCTGTCGTGGGCAAGTACACCGAGCTCGCGGACAGCTACAAGAGCATCCACGAAGCGCTGGTACACGGTGGGATCGCGAACGAGTGCGGTGTTCAGATCGACTGGATCGCCTCCGACCGTTTCACCGACCAGGAAAGCGCGACGGAGCTGCTCGGGTCCTATGATGGGCTGCTGGTGCCGGGCGGCTTCGGCGTGCGCGGCATCGACGGCATGCTCGAAGCGATTCGCTGGGCGCGCGAGCGCAAGCTGCCGTTCCTGGGAATCTGCCTGGGGCTGCAGACGGCCATCGTCGAGTTCGCGCGGGACGTCGTGAAGCTGCCAAACACGAACTCGAGCGAGTTCGAGCCCGAGTGCGAGAACCCCGTGATCGCGCTCATGCGCTCGCAAGAGGGCATCCAAGAAATGGGCGGCACGATGCGGCTCGGGGCGTACCCCTGCAAGCTGCGCCCCGGCTCCCGTGTGGCCCAGATCTACGGCGCGCTCGAGGTCAGCGAGCGGCACCGCCATCGCTACGAGGTGTCGAACGCCTACCGCGACGTGCTGGCGGAGTACGGGATGCGCTGCTCGGGTCTGTCTCCCGACGGTTCGCTCGTCGAGATGATCGAGCTGCCGGATCACCCGTGGTTCGTGGGCTGCCAGTTCCACCCCGAGCTCAAGTCCCGCCCCACCCGGCCGCACGCGCTGTTCGCCGGGTTCGTGGGCGCGGCCCGCCAGCAGCGCCGCGCCAAGGCCGCCGCGGGCGCCCCCGCCTCCCTTCCCGACGCGGAGCGACCGTCCCAGCTCGCCGGACGCCACGACTGAGATGCCACAGCACTTCGGGACCGCCCCGTTCCTCATCGCGGGGCCGTGCGTGGTCGAGTCCGACGACTTGAACGCCCGAGTCGGCGGCGCGCTCGCCGAGCTCGGCGCCCGGCTCGGCGTGCACGTCATCTACAAGGCGTCGTACGACAAGGCGAACCGCTCCCGCCTGGAGGGCGCGCGCGGCCCGGGGGTCGAGCGGGGCCTCGAGGCCCTTGAGAAGGTGCGCGCCGCCACCGGCCTGCCGATCCTCACCGACGTTCACGAGCCAGGCCAGGTGGCCGCCGCCGCCCAGGTGGCGGACGTGCTCCAAGTGCCCGCATTCTTGTGCCGTCAGACGGACCTGCTGCTCGCCGTCGGCCGCGCGGGACGCGCTGTGAACGTGAAGAAAGGGCAATGGATGTCGGCCGAAGGGATGGCCGGCGCGGTCGAGAAAGTGCGGGCGGGCGGCGCCCCGGAACTGGCCGTCACCGAGCGGGGCACGTTCTTCGGGTACGGCGATCTGGTCGTGGACATGCGCAACTTCGCCCGGCTGCGCGCCGCCTGCGGCGTGCCCGTGGTGTTCGACGCCACCCACTCGGTGCAGCAACCGGGGCAGGGGCCCGACGGCACGAGCGGAGGGCTGCGGGAGTTCATCCCGCCGCTGTTGTACGCGGCCGCAGCCGCGGGGGCGGATGGGTTCTTCCTGGAAACGCACCCGGATCCCGAGCACGCGCCGTCCGACGGGCCCAACATGGTCCCGCTCGACCAGCTCCCCGGGATCGTCAGCGTGGCCGTGGAAGTATGGCAGCGGGCCAGGGAGGCTGTGCGTGCGTAGGCGTGACGACGGACCGGGACGCGCCGCTCCGGGGCTCGTCCTTGACAGCCACCCCACACCTCCCCTGGGACGGCCTCTTCGGAGCGCGTCCCGGTCCGCTCGTGGCTCGCAGGGCGGGATCGACGCCGCCCTCGCCCGCCGCTTGAAGCTCGTCGGCTTCGACGTCGACGGCGTGCTCACCGACAACGGCGTGTACATCGGCTTGGTCGGTGACCATCCCGTCGAGTTCAAGCGCTTTCACATTCAGGACGGCCTGGGCATCCGGATGCTGCGCGCGGCGGGGCTCGTCGTCGTGTGGGCGAGCGCGCGACGTTCAGATGCCACGGACCTGCGGGCCCGCGAGCTCACGGTGGACGAGGTCGTGCAGGACAACAAGAAGCTGCCCGCCTTCGCGGCCATTCTCGAGCGCCGCGGCGTCGCCTGGGACGAGAGCGCGTTCGTGGGCGACGACCTCCCCGATGTGCCGCTGCTCACGCGCGTGGGTCTCCCTATCGCGGTCGCGAACGCCGTGCCCGAGGCGAAGGCGGCGGCGCGGGTCGTGACGACCCTCGCCGGCGGCCAAGGGGCGGTGCGTGAAGTGGCGGAGCTGATCCTCAAGGCCCGCGGCGAGTGGCAGGGCCTGCTCACGCAGTATTTCACGGAGCGTGGCGATGTCGCGCACGGAGCCTCCCGACCTCGTTGAGCGCGGCCGCCGCGTCCTCGCCCTCGAAGCGGACGCGATCCGACGGGTCGCCAAGCGGCTGGGGCCCGCCTTCGGAGCGGCCGTGCGCCTGCTCGCGGGAGCGCAGGGCCGGCTGATCGTCTCCGGGGTGGGGAAGTCCGGCCTCATCGCCCGCAAGATCGCGGCCACCTTCACCTCCACCGGCACCCCGGCATCGTTTCTCCACCCCGTGGATTCGCTGCACGGCGACCTCGGCATCGTCGGCCGGAGCGACCTGGCAATCCTGCTCTCGAAGAGCGGCGAGTCGGACGAGCTGTTCGGGCTGGTGAACCACCTCAAGCGGCTCGGCGTGCCGCTGATCGCGATCACCGGAAACCCCGACTCCGTGCTCGCCCGCCAGTCCGACGTGGTGCTCGACGCCAGCGTGGCGGAGGAAGCCTGTCCCGAAACGCTCGCGCCCACCACCAGCACCACCGCGGCCCTCGCGCTCGGCGACGCCCTGGCCGTCACCCTGCTCGAAGTGAAGGGTTTCCGCCGCGAGGACTTCGCCGCGCTGCATCCCGCCGGCGCGCTGGGCCGCAACCTCCTGCTGCGCGTCGCCGACGTGATGGTGACCCACGACGTGCCGACCCTCGGACCCGAACGCCCCATGCGCGAGTGCGTCGTGCTGCTCGCCGAGCGGCGCGGCACGGTCGCCGTCGTGGACCGCTCCGGGGCGCTGGTGGGCGTCGTCACGGCCGGCGACCTCACGCGCCTCATGGAAAAGACCGACCGGTTCCTCGACATCCCCGTGGGGGACGTGATGACGCGGACGCCGAAGAGCGCCACGCCGGACGACCTCGCGGGCGCGGCGGTCCAGATGATGGAGAAACACGGGATCATGGCGCTCCCGGTGCTCGACGGCGGGCGCAAAGTCGTGGGCATGGTCCACCTGCATGATCTCATGAAGGCAGGGGCGGCGTGAAAGGAACGAGGGCGTCACGCAACGACGTCGCGCAGAGTCGTCGCGCAAGGGCGTCGCAGTACCGCGCGACGCTTTCGTGCTACGCCGTTCTGTGCTACGCCGTCCTCGGAGGGGTGGCGGCGGGGGCGTGCGACACGGGCGTCAAGCCGACCGCGACGATCACGGCCGCCGATTCCGCCGATCAGGTCCTGTTCAAGATGTCGCACTACGTGACCGACGACGGCATCCAGCGCGCCCACGTCCTCGCCGACACCGCGTACTTCTACACGCCGAGCCAAACCGCCGAGCTCCGCAACGTCCACATCACCTTCTACGACCCGCGCGGCGCCGCGACGTCGACGCTCACCTCCCGCGAGGGCACCTATCACTGGCGCACCGGGGCCATGGAGGCGCGCGTCAATGTGGTCGTGGTGCGCACCGACGGTGCGACGCTCCGCACCGAGGTGATTCGCTACGACCAGGCCAAGAACCAGGTGAGCTCCGACAAGCCGTTCGTGTTCGACGAGCCGAGCCGGCATATCGAGGGCGAGGGCTTCACCTCGGACCCCGACTTCAAGATCGTGACGGCCATCCGTCCCAAGGGAACGGGCGGCAAGTTCACCCTGCCGAATCAATGATGGCCGCCGTGCTCGTCGTCGCCCTGGTCCAGCAACCCACGACGCCCGCGCGCGCCGCGATGCCCCCGGACTCGTCCGGCGGACGCCCGTGCGTCGTTGAGATTGACTCGGTCGGCGGTCGGTGGCAGCAGGTCGAGGTGCGGAAGGGGGAAACCAACCACTTCCTCGGGGGCGGCGTCTTGGCGCATTGCCGGGGAACAGGCACGAGTCTCTCCGCCGACAGCGTGGCGTTGTTCGCTGGGGTGGGCCGGTTCGACATGATCGGAAAGCGCAACCCGGTGCACATCCGCGACACGTCGATCACTCTCGACGCCACGAACGCCTCGTACTTCCTCCGGCAGGAGCGGCTCGATGCACACCGCAACGTCGTGGCGGTGAACCGCCAGACGGGCTCGGTGCTGCGCGGGCCGAACCTGACCTACTATCGGGCAGTGAAGGGCGTGCGCGACACGCTCGAGATGTACGCGTCGAGCCGTCCGACCATCGACTATCGCGCGAGCGCGGATTCGGGAGAACCGTACGTGATCGTCGCCGACCGGGTGCGCTTCAAGGGGAACGATCGCACGTGGGGCGGCGGCCGGGTCACGATCGACCGGAGCGACTTCGCCGCGCGCAGCGACTCGATGCAGCTGGATCAGATCACCGGATTTGGCCTGCTCCTCGGCGGGAAGCCGCGCGTCGAAGGGAAGGGGGGCCACAGCTATACACTCACGGGAACACGGATCGAGCTGGGGCTCGCCGGTCGCGAGGTCCGCCTCGTGAAGGCGCTCGGCGACGGCGTGGGCACCGGATCGGACTGGCGGCTGACCGCGGACACGATCCACCTGCGGATCGACCACAAGAAGCTGCAGCAGGCGTTCGCCTGGGGCCCGCGCGACTCGACCCACGCGAAGGCCGTCTCGACGCTGCACACCATTCAAGCCGACTCGCTGGCGCTCGACCTGCCCGACGAGGTCCTGACCGAGGTCCGCGCGTTCCGGCACGCTTTCTCCACGTCCAAGAAGGACTCGACGGCGCACGCCGACGTGGACTGGATCGCCGGCGACTCGCTCACGGCCCGCTGGGCGCAAGAGAGCGACGCGGCCGGCAAGTCGAAGAGCGCGCTCCACCAACTCCTCGCCCGCGGCTCGGCGCGCTGCTTCAACCACTTCTACAGCGCCCGTGACTCGGCCGGGCCGTCGCTCAACTACTCGCGCGGGGCGACCATTGACATTGCGCTGAAGGGCGACAAAATCGACCGCGTGGTCGTGGGCGGCCGGGCCGACGGCGTGCAGCTCGAGCCCAAGCCGCCCGCGCCGGCCGACACCACCAAGAAGCCCCCGAGCCCATGACCGCGCCCCCGACGCCTTCCGGCCCCCAGCCCCCCCAGCCCCCCCGGCTCCCCCGGCTCTCCGACCTGCTGGCCCAGCGGGATTCCTCGCTGCCGCTCGCGGCGGCGGCGCTCGCGCGCGTGGCGGACGCGCAGGGGCGCACCACGTTCGGCGAGCTGGCCGCGGCATACCGTGAAGAGTTCCTGCAGCTGCGCGCGCACGCGCGGGGGGCGAGCCTCCCGGAGCTGGGCGGTCTGTCGCTCGAGGATTTCCGCACGAGTCTCCGCACGTCGGTGCTGCCGCGGCTCGGCGTGATGAAAGTGGTGACGTATCCGGCAGGTCCGTTGCTGGACGACGCGTCGGTCGCGTTCACGCCGGAGACGTGGGCGGAGCTGCAGCCGGAGGTGTCGGTCGAGCGTGCCGCCGCCGACCGGCTGCTCGAGGCCGCGCAGCTCGCCCTGGCGCGGGCGGAGTCGCCGAGCGGCGCGCACCCGCGGGTGGCGGACGGCAGCGTCCTCGAGGCGCTGGGGCTCGTGAAGGTCTACAAGGGCCGCCGCGTGGTGAACGACGTGAGCGTGCGGTTGGAGCAAGGCGAGATCGTCGGCCTGCTGGGTCCGAACGGCGCGGGGAAGACGACCACCTTCTACATGGTCACCGGCCTGATCCGCCCGGACGGCGGCCGGATCGTGCTCGACGGCCGCGACACGACCGCCGAGCCGATGTACCGCCGGGCGCAAATGGGGATCGGCTACCTCGCCCAGGAGCCGTCCGTGTTCCGCAAACTCACGGTCGAAGAGAACGTGCGCGCGATCCTCGAGACGCTGCCCATGAGCGACACGGAGCGGGCGGCACGCCTCGAGCAGCTGCTCGACGAGCTCGCCATCAAGCATCTACGACGGCAGCGCGGGTTTCAGCTCTCGGGAGGCGAGCGGCGGCGGCTCGAGATCACGCGGGCCCTCGTCACCGAGCCCAAATTCATGCTGCTGGACGAGCCGTTCGCCGGCGTGGATCCCATCGCCGTGCACGACATTCAAACCATCGTCGCCGGCCTGCGCCACCGCGGGATCGGCGTGCTGATCACGGACCACAACGTCGAGCAGACGCTCGATATCGTGGACCGGGCCTACATCCTGTTCGAGGGGACGGTGCAGGTTTCGGGCACCGTGCGCGAGCTCGTGTTCGACGATCGGGTCGCGAATCTCTACCTCGGGCCCACCTTGACGGCGCGTCTGCGCGCGCGCCTCACCGAGGCGGCATGAAGACCGGCCTGCAGCAGCACGCCGCGCTGTCGCAGCAGCTGCGCATCAATCCGCGCCTGTACCAGGCGATGGATCTGCTGTACATGCCCCTGCTCGACCTGCAGCAGCACTTGAAGCAGGAGCTCCTCGGCAACCCCTTCCTCGAGCTGGTGGAGCCCGAGGAGGAGACCGAAGTCCCGCTCTCCGAGGAAGGCAAGGAGGCCGAGAAGCAAACCGACGGCGCGGACGAGCCGGACTGGGAGAGCATCCTCCTGGACGACGGCACCGACCAGGGCGCGCCGCCCCGCGACATGAGCGAGGCCCGCGAATACGTCGAGCCGGTCCCGGTCGAGACCAAGGACCTGAGCGACCACCTGCGCGAGCAGATCCAGATGCTCGATCTCACCCCGCGCCAGCAGCTCCTGGCCGGGGAGTTCATCGGCAACATCGCCGAAGACGGCTATCTGGGCGCCACGCTCGAGGAGATCGCCAACGGCGTCAATCAGGTGCTCCAGGAGCACGCCGACCAGTCCGAGCGCGAGATCGAGCCGCAGCCGTACACGCTGACCGAAGCGGAGGAGATGCTCCGCGTCATCCAGAAGCTCGATCCGCCGGGCGTGGGCGCGCGCGACCTGCGTGAGTGTCTCCTGCTGCAGCTCGAGGCCCGCGGCGAGACCGGCACGCTCGCCTACCGGCTCGTGAAGGAGGCGTTCGACGATCTCAAGGGGCACCGTTGGAGCGACCTGGGCAAGCGGTTCGCGCTCGACGCGTCCGCGGTCCAGCAGGTGGCCGACGAGCTGGCCAAGCTCGACCCCAAGCCGGGCCTGCAGTACTCGGGCGCCACCGACGCCTACATCACGCCCGATCTGGTGGTGGAAAAGATCGACGGCGAGTACAAGGTGTTCCTCAACGACTCCGGCCTGCCGCGGCTCCGAATCTCGCGCACCTATCAGGACATCGCGCGTGACAAGAAGAAGTTCCAGGGCGAGAACAAAGAGTTCATCAACCAGCGCCTCAACAGCGCCCACTGGATGATTCAGGCGATCGAGCAGCGCCGCCAGACGATGCTCAAGGTGATGAATTTCATCGTGGACCGGCAGCGGGAGTTTTTCGAGAAGGGCGTGGAGTACCTGAAGCCGCTCACGCTGCGCGAAGTGGCGGACGTGATCAACATGCACGAGAGCACGGTCAGCCGCGTGACGAACGAGAAGTACGTGCAGACGCCGCGCGGGCTGCTGCCGCTCAAGTTCTTCTTCTCGAGCGGGCTCTCGACCACCACGGGGGAGGACGCCAGCGCCCGCAGTATCAAGGCGCAAATCGAGAAGATGGTGGCGGACGAGGACCCGAAGAACCCGCTCACCGACCAGCAGATCGTCGAGCTGTTCGAGCAGAAGGGCGTCCGGATCGCCCGCCGGACCGTCGCCAAGTACCGCGATCAGCTGAGCATTCTCCCCGCCCGCATGCGGAAGCGCCTGTGAGCCTCGCCACGCCCGCCGTGGCCCCCGATGTCAGCGTCCTCGTCCCCGCCAAGGACGAGGTCGAGAATCTCCCCGAATTCGTGCGCCAGGCACGCGAGGCGCTGCTGCCCCTGCCGTATGCGTGCGAGGTAGTGGTGATCGACGACGGCAGCCGGGACGGCACGGCCGAGGCACTGCGCGAGCTCGAGGCGAAGCACCCGTTCGTGCAGGTCGTGACGCACCGCAGCCAGCGCGGCATCGCGGATGCGCTCAAATCGGGCGCCGATGCCGCGCGGGGCCGAGTCCTCGTCTTCTATCCCGCAGACCTGCAGTACAGCCCGACGGACATCCCGGCGCTGGTGGCGCCGATCCTGGACGGCACGGCCGACGTCGTGACCGGGACCAAGCAGGGTCATTACGAGAAGCGCTTCGTGTCCTGGGTCTACAACACGCTGTGCCGCTGGCTGTTCGGCGTGCGCGTCACGGACTTGAACTCCGTGAAGGCGTACCGTCGCGAGGTCATGGACGGCCTGCCGACGCGCCCCGATTGGCACCGGTTCATGGTGGTCATCGCCGCGTCCCAGGGCTTCCGACTCGCGGAGCGGGCCGTGCCGCTGCATCCGCGCCGGGCCGGCAAGTCGAAGTTCGGGATCGGCCGCATTCCCGTCGGCATGCTCGACCTCCTGTCCGTGTGGTTCCAGCTCCGGTTCGCGCGCCGTCCGATGCTGTTCTTCGGCATCTCCGGAGCGGCGCTCTTCCTGCTCGGCCTCCTCACCGGTATCGTCGCGCTGGTGTTGCGCTACGGGTTCAACCTGGGGTTCCGCCCGCTGCTGGACCTGATCATGGTGCTGGTCATCTCCGGCGTGTCGCTCTTCGGCTTCGGGTTCGTGGGCGAGATGGTAGCGGGGATGCGCGAGGAGCTGCGGTCCCTCGAGCGCGACGTGGACCGCCTCCGGCAGCAGCGGAACTCCCTTCGTTAGGGTGCCCCGCGCTCCGCTACCTCCCGATAGAGTTTCTCCCAGCGCCGCAGGATCGCGTCCCAGCTGAACTCGGCCCGGAGCCGCTCGCGGCCCCCGGCGCCGAGCCGGGCGGCCAGCGCCGGGTCCTGAGCCAGCGTGCGGAGCGCGGTCGCGAGCGCCTCGTCATCGCCCGGAGGCACGAGGAGGCCCGACTCGCCGTCCACGACGATGTCCGTGATCCCGCCGATGCGGCTCCCGATCACCGGGACCTCGTGGTGCATGGCCTCGAGCAGCACGACGCCCAACCCCTCCGTGTCGCCCCGTGCGTCGAGCACGGACGGTAGCACGAACACACTGGCGGACGCGTACGCCGCCCCGAGCTCCTGGGCCGACACCCGGCCGCGGAACTCGACGCGATCAGTCACGCCGTGGCGTCGTGCGTCTTCCTCGAGCCGGGAACGCTCCGGTCCCTCGCCCACGATCACGAGCCGGCCCGGCACGCTCCGGTCCAGCCGGGCCAGGGCGGCGATGAGATGCGACACGCCCTTGCGCTCCACCAGCCGCCCGACGAACAGCACGGTGAACGGCTCCTGCGCCCCCCTCGCCCCCCCGTGCGGCTGCCGCGGCGCGGTCTCGGGGAAGCTCGCGGTGTAGGGGATGACCTCCACGGGCACGTCGACGAGCTCGCGGACCTCGCGGGCGGTGTAGGAGGAGATCGCGACGACGCGGTCGGCCCGGCGCGCGGCCCAGGCGAGGAACCTCTTCAGGAACGGCATCGCGCTCTTCACCCAGCGCAGCTCCACGCCGTAGAAGGTCGTGACCAGCGGCACCGGACGCGCGCGCTGCGCCGCCCACCCGAACAGCGCCAGCGGGAGCGGCCAGTGCACGTGGATCACGTCGTACCGTTGGCGGCGACACAGCCGCCAGATCGCCGCCATACCCGCGAGCACGAACCCGGCCGGCATCAGGCGGTAGAGCAGGGAGCGCCGCATTCGATCGGGCGCCGCTTCCTCGTGCGTCAGGTTCTCCCAGCGACGCGGAAAGTACCGGAAGCGATGGACCGGGATGCCGGCGAAGACCTGGTCGCGCGCCCCGCGGTAGGACGACGTGAAAACCTCGACGTCATGTCCCCGGGTCTTGAGCCGCTGCAACAGCTCGACCAGCCAGGGCACGATGACGTCGTCCGCGGTGCGCGGAAAGGCGGTGACCACGTGCAGAATGCGCATAGCGGCTCCACAAAGCTACGACTTTCCCGCGGTTTCCGGCCATGGTATTTTTCGGCTCCGCGAAGAGGACACACCGAGCGATGAACACGAAGATTGCCCCCGCGTCACGCGAGCTGACCGAGTTCTACCGCGCCCGCTACGATTGGCGCAACGCGGGCGAAGAGCGGATGCGGTTCCGCAAGGCGACCAAGCTCGCCCGGGTCCGTGCGGGCAGCGCGGTGCTCGACATCGGGTCCCGCAACGGCGACCTGCGGAAGTACCTTCCTTCCGACGTGAGGTACCAAGGGCTGGACATCGCTCCCGAGTTCGCGGCGCCCAACATCCTCATCCACGACATCACCGCGGGGCTGCCGTTCCCGGATGCGTCGTTCGACTACGTGTTCATGATCGAGGTGCTGGAGCACACGCCTACGGCCTACGGCACCGCTGGCGAGATCCACCGGGTGCTGCGGCCGGGGGGCGTCTGGGTGGTCTCGGTGCCGAATCCCTACCACCTGAAAGAGATCATCTGGAATCTCTTCGGCGTGCCAGACAGGCAGGGGCACATCTACAGTTGGACCCGCCAGACCATCACGCGACTCGGAGAAATGAACGGGTTCCGGCTCGACGAGTGGGGCGGGACCTACTTCTATCCGCCCATTCCCGCGCCGTGGCTCCTGGCGCGGTCGGTGGCTTACAAGTTCGTCAAGGCTTGAGCGCAGCGAGCGCCCGGCGTTGGCTGTGGGCCCTGCAGGGCCTCGTCACGTTCGCAGTGGTCGTCTTCGTGGCGCGGGCCATCGGCCGCAACTGGGGAGAGTTCCGCTCGCTCCACGTCGCCCTCACGATGCAGCCGCTGTGGATCGCGGGCGCCATCGTCGCGGTGCTCGCCACCTACGTGATGCAGATCGAGTCCTGGCGCCGCGTCCTGGGGGGATGGCGGCAGCGGATCGCGTTCGCAGCGGCGGCGCGCACCTGGAGCATGGCCAACCTGGGACGCTACGTCCCGGGGAAGGTGTGGAGCGTGGCCGGCCTCGTCGTCCTGGCGCAGCAGGCCGGCGTGCAGGCGGCTCCCGCCGCGGCGTCCGCGTTCGTGTCCCAGGCGATCGCCGTCGGCGCCGGCGTCGCCGTCGTCGCGGCGACCACCCCGCGCGCGACGTCGGCCCTGCGGCTCGTCGCCGCCGGTCTCGCCGCGGTTGCGACGGTGGCGGTGTTGGTCTGGCCGCCCACGGCCCGGTGGCTGGCGCGCCTGGCCAGCGCCACCACGCCGCTCACCCCGCTCCGCCTCTCCGCGGTGCTGGCAGCCGCGACGCTGGCCGTCGCGAGTTGGCTCACCTACGGCGTGGCGTTCTGGCTGCTCGCCCGCGGTCTCCTCGCGACAGGAGCAGCCGCACTGCCGCTCTCCGTCGCGATCGGCGTGTTCGCCCTGGGTTACATTCTCGGCTGGTTGGCCCTGTTCGCCCCCGGCGGGGTGGGGGTGCGCGAGCTGGTCTTGATCGGCCTGCTCACCCCGCCGCTCGGCAGTGGCGGCGCGCTGGCGGTGAGCGTAGCGTCCCGCCTGCTCTTGACCGCGCTCGAGGCGGCGGCCGCCCTTATCACCCTGCCGGTGCGATCGCGTCCACAGGAGTCCCCGCGTGACCCATCCTGAGTCCTCCGCCGTCTCGGCGCCGTACGAGCCGCAGCGCCCCACACTCCTGGCCACCGCGGCGTTCACGCTGTGGCCGGCGCTGCTATCGCTGCCCATGCTCAAGGGGCTGTGGCTCGCGAGCGCGTGGAGCGATCAATACACGGCGGGCTTTCCGTTCCACGCGTGGAGCGCCGAGTGGTTCACGCGCACGGGGCACCTGCCGCTCTGGAATCCCGCGATCTTCGGGGGGCTGCCGTTCGTCGCGGCCGGGAGCGGAGACATTTTTTATCCCACGTGGCTGCTGCGCTTCCTCATCCCGGTGACGGCCGCCGGCAATCTGAGCTTCTTCTCGCACTATGTCCTCGCCGGCCTGTTCACGTACCTGCTGCTGCGCCGCCTGCACGTGTCGTGGACCGGCTCGGTGATCGGCGGACTCGCCTACGAGCTGTCGGGGTTGATCGCCTCCTACCCGTCCCCGGGGCACGACGGCAAGCTGTTCTGCTCGACCATGCTACCGCTCGCGTTCCTCGCCCTCGTGCTCGCGTTGCGCGACCGGCGCTGGGAGGGCTATCCGCTGCTCGCGGCGGCCGTGGCGCTCGCGCTGCTGGGGCACTTCCAGCTCGCCTACTACCTGCTGATAGCCGCCGGGCTGTTCGCCGTCTATCTCACGGTCGAGGAGGCAGACACCGACCGGAAAGAGGCGCGCGCGCTGCGCCTCGGGCTCGCCCTCGGCGCGGTGCTGCTCGGCTTCGGGATCGCCGCGATCCAGATCCTGCCGTTCTTCGAATACATCCCGTTCTCCCCGCGTGCCCAGGGCTACTACGGGTTCGCCGGCTCCGCGTCGTTCGCGATCCCGTGGGAGCACGTCCCAGAGTTCTTTCTCAAGAACTTTGTGGGCTCGCGCGAGACGTATTGGGGGTCGAATCAGCTCAAGCTGCACTCCCAGTACCTCGGGCTGCCGGTCGTCGCGCTCGCCGTGCTGGGCGTCGCGATGCACGAACGCCGGCGGCAGGTGCTCTGGCTCGGGGGACTCGGGCTGCTGTTCCTCCTGATCAGCCTGGGGGCGGCCACGCCGTTCTACCGGTTGTGGTGGACGCTCATGCCCCTTGTCAAGAAGACCCGGGGGCCGGACATGGCGTTTTTCGTGGTCGCCTTCGTCACGGCGGTCTTCGCGGCGCTGGGCGTCGAGCGGGTGCAGCGCAAAGAGGCGATCCGGGCGGCGCTGCCGGGGCTCATCGCCGGCATCGTCGTCGCGCTGCTGGCCGCCGCCGGCATGTTCGGGCACGTGGCGGAAGGGCTCGCGGCCGGTATCCAGCGCGCCGCCGGGCTGCCCGCCGTGTCCGCCGCCCGCGCCGACCAGCCGGCGATCCTGTGGGGCGGCTTGAGCAGCGGCTTGGCGCTCGCCGCGGCGGGGGCCACCGTCCTCGCGTTCGGGCAGGGCCGCTTGACGACCCGACTGTTGACACTGGCGCTCACGCTCATCGTCGGCACCGACCTGTGGCTCAACGCGCGTCACTTCTGGAGCTATACCCAGCTGTACCGCCGCGACCCCCTCCTCGACCGCATCAGCGCGACGCCGCCGCCCTATCGCGCCATCGATCTCGGCGGCGTGTACCCGGGTTCGGCACTGATGGCCTTCGATGTTCCCCAGGTGCTGGGCTACCACGGCAATGAGCTGCGCTACTACGACGAGCTGCTCGGAGGAAAGAACGAGTGGAAGAACCTGCCGTACCTGCAGCTTTGGGACCTGCTCGCCGTGCGCTACGCGATCGCTCCGCTGGGCACGCGCGGGGCGGATTCGATCCCGGGCTTCCGGCGGACGCTTGACTCCGTGGTGACGTCCACGGGCAGCGCGGCCCGCCTGTTCGAGCGCGTCGACCCGCCACCCTACGCCCGGGTCGTTCCCGGGGCGCTCAAGACCGATTCCGAGGCGATCGTCGCGACGCTGGTCGACCCGCGGCTGGACTACTCCCGGCTCGTGCTGTTCACGAGAGACCAGCCGGTCACGCCCGAGCCCATCAAGGCCATGCCGCCGCCGAGCCCCTCGCGCGCCGCGGTGACGGCGTGGCAGCCGGGACGCATGACCGTCACCCTCGATCCCGCGCCGCCGGCGGCGTCGTACGTGCTGGTCGCGGAGAACTGGTACCCCGACTGGCGGGCCACCGTGGACGGCCGGCCGGCGGCTGTCGTGCGGGGCGACTACAGCCTGATCACCGTGCCGGTGCCCGCAGGCGCGCGCGTGGTCGAGCTCGCGTTCCGCTCTCAGCCCTACGAGAGGGGGAAGACCCTCACGCTCGCGTCCCTCGCGCTGCTCGCCGCCGCCGCCGTGGCGTCCGCGGCGGCGAGGCGAAAGCGGCATGCCTGAGCGCGCGCTGGTCATCATTCCCACCTACAACGAGGTCGGGAACCTCGCGACTCTCGTGCCGCACGTGCTGGCGCAGGACCCGCGGCTCGAGATCCTGATCGTGGACGACCACTCGCCGGACGGGACGGGTCGGCTCGCCGAGGCGCTCGCCGCGCGGGAGCCACGTGTGCACGTCCTACACCGCGAAGGAAAGCTCGGCCTCGGCACCGCCTACATCACCGGGTTCACGTGGGCTCTCGAGCGCGGTTACGACTACGTGTTCGAGATGGACGCCGACTTATCCCACGATCCCGAGCACTTAAAGCAGTTTCTCAAGGCGATCGAGCAGGCCGACCTGGTGCTCGGGTCGCGCTACCTGGGCGGCAAGGTGACCGTGGTGAACTGGCCGATGCCCCGGCTGCTGTTATCGTATTGTGCGAACATCTACGCCCGCCGCGTCACGGGGCTCCGGATCTGGGATCTGACGGGCGGGTTCAAGTGCTTTCGCAGGCGCGTGCTCGAGGCGATCGACCTTCCGCGGGTGCGCTCCAATGGCTATGCCTTTCAGATCGAAATGAGCGTGAGAGCATGGCGCAAGGGGTTCACCCTGAAGGAAATCCCGATCGTGTTCGTCGACCGAACCGAGGGGCAAAGCAAGATGAACAAGGCCATCGTGCGCGAGGCGGTGTGGATGGTGCCGCGGCTCAGGCTCATGGCCTGGTTCGGCCGCATCTAGCCGGGACCGCGATCTACAAGATGACGGGGTCCGGGAACGACTTCGTCATGGTGGACGGCCGCCACACGACGCCCGAGGACTGGTCGCCCGAGGACATCCGGGCGGTGTGCGCCCGTGGCACGGGCGTGGGGGCGGACGGCCTCGTGTTCGTGGGTCCAGGCTCCGCGCCGGAGGCGGTCCGTATGATCTACTTCAATGCGGACGGGTCCCACGCGGCGATGTGCGGCAACGCCGCGCTCTGCAGCACGTGGCTTGCCGCCCGACTGGGATTCGCCAGCCGCCAGGGAATGGTCCTCGAAACGGATGCCGGCATCTATCAGAGCCGCTGTGCGCCCGCCGACGAGCGCGCCGAGCTCCACCTCGCGCCGGTACCCGCGCCCGCGGCAGTTCCGCGGGTCGCCACGATCGCGGGCGAAGAGCGGGCCGCGCTTGGCACCGTCGGCGTGCCGCATCTGGTCGTGCTGGTCAAGGACGTCGACACGGTCGATGTCAGCGCCCGCGGCAAGGCCCTGCGCTTCGATCCGGCGCTCGGGCCTGACGGGGCCAACGTGAACTTCATCTCGGCACCCCTCAAGAGGGGGGGCCAATGGCGCATGCGTACCTACGAGCGGGGAGTGGAGGGGGAGACCCTGGCATGCGGCACCGGAGCGGTGGCCGCCGCCTGCGCACTGGCCGAATGGGGCCTGGAATCGCCCCCGGTGACGTTCCAGACGCGGAGCGGGCGGCAGCTGGAGATCCGGGCCCGGAAGGCAGCGGGAGGCTTGTATGACGACGTCTGGCTCGTGGGGGAGGCCCGGCTTGTGCTACGGGGTGTGATTAACTGAGCCCCTTGTCCACATTCGGATCGCAACCAACTTAACATAACACTTATTATACGAAGTGAGAGTCGTCGGTCCTACTTCGTGGCCGGGAGCCCAGCAGCCCCTTTCGTCAGCTCGCCAATCCGTACCTTCGCTTCCGTCGCCGCGCTGGTGGAATCGAGCTTCTGGACAATGGTGCGGTAGGCCGCCAGCGCTTTCGACGTGTCCCCGGTTGCCAACCAGGCGCGTCCCGCATCGGAGAGAAACTGCGCGCGCAGGAATGGGAACTGCGCCGCATCCGACGCCTGCTGGTAGGCCTCGGCCGCCTCGCGAGGGCGCGCCGCGTTCTCGTAGGCAGCGCCGAGGAGCCCGTAGGCCTGCGCCCGGTAGTCAGACCCGGCCTTGGGGGCGAACTGTTTGAGGCCGTCGATGGCTTGCTGGTTCTGACCCTGGCCAAGTCGCACCTGCGCGAGCAGGATGCTCCCCTCCTGGGCCGCGCGCGTGCCGGAATAGTTCTCCACCACCCGCGACAGCACGCTCGCTGCCAGCGCATAATTCTTCGAGCCAAGCGCCAGGCGGCCCTGCTCGAGCTGGCGGCTGGCGGCAATTTCCGCGCTCCTGGTGGACAAGAGGTTCCACGCGAACAGCCCAGCGGCGACGGCCAGCACGACGGCGCCATACGCCGCCGCCTGCCGGTGCGATTTCATCCACGCGACGAGCCAGCTCCGCGCGCCCGCTTCCGCCGCCGCAGGACGTCCCGCGGTGGTCGCCGATGTCGTCATGGCGTGACGCCGTTCAATGGAACGCCTCTCGTGCTACGCCGTTCGTGATACGCCGTCGAGTACATCCCCAAGTGCCCCTGGGGTGACTCGAACACCCGGCCAACGGTTTAGGAAACCGCTGCTCTATCCACCTGAGCTACAGGGGCTAAGCGCCGCAATGTACCGGGCTTACGTGTAGTGTAGCAAGGCCTCGATCCGCTCACCGGCGAGCCGGGCCCTGCCCTTCAGGAAATCGAGCTCGATCAGGAACGAGAATCCCACGACCTCGCTGCTATGGCTCCGCACCAACTTCGCCGCCGCCTCCGCCGTGCCCCCGGTCGCCAACACATCGTCCACCACGAGCACGCGGTCGCCCCGCCCCATTGCGTCGCGGTGCATCTCCAGGGCGTCGGTGCCGTACTCGAGCGAGTACTCCACCCGTCCGCGCGCGGCGGGCAGCTTCCCCGGTTTGCGTATCGGCACGAGGCCGGCGTCGAGCGCCAGCGCGATCGGAGCGCCGAGTAGAAAGCCGCGCGATTCGATCGACACGACGCGCGAGACCTTGGCTCCCTGAAACGGCGCCGCGATCAGCTCCACCGCGCGACGGAACGCGGCCGCGTCGAGCAGCAGCGGCGTGATGTCCTTGAACACAATCCCGGGCTTCGGGAAGTCGGGCACGTCGCGAATGCGGCGGTAGATGTCCTGGACCGTGATAGGCGATGGCGTGCTCAAGGACCGTCCCCGTAATCAGTTGATTTCGAACTGGTTGGGCAGCGTGATGTCATGTGGAACGTCGCGCTTTTCCACACGATCGACACGCGCCATGCCCGGACCTCGCCCCAGCGCCAACTCGAGCTCGTCGAGTGCCTCTTGCGAGCCTTCCGCGATCACTTCCACGGAGCCATCGGCGAGGTTCTGGGCCACGCCCTGGAGCCCGAGCTGCCGGGCTGCTTTCCAGACGAACCAGCGGAACCCGACGCCCTGCACCCTGCCGTGCACCACGAAGCGCACTGCGGGCACCGCGACCTACTCCTCGCCCCGCTGCGCCACGCGGCGCCGGTGCCACCACACGTAGACGGCGGCGATCACGGCGAGGACCGGCAGGAGGATCAGCACGGCGCGTCCCGCGTAGGTCTGGGCCTGCTCGTTGAGGACGGTGACGATCACGTCCTCCTTCTTGCCGATGAACCATCCGATCCAGGTGAGGATCGTGCACCACACGAGCGCGCCGAGTCCCGTGAACGCGACGAACTTCGCGAGGTTCATGCGCGCCAGTCCGGCGGGAAGCGAGATCAGGTGTCGCACGACGGGCAGCATGCGCGCGAGGAACGTGCTGATCTCTCCGTGGTCGGCGAAATAGCGCTCCGAGCGCTGCAAGCTCGTCTCGGAGATCCAGAAGTAGCGTCCCAGTCGGCGGATGAAGGGCCGGCCCAGCCAGTGGGCGAGGCCGTAGTTGGCGAGCGCGCCGAGGACGCTTCCGGTCACGCCGCAGGCGATCGCCACCGAGAAGCTCATTTCGCCTTTTGCCGCGAGGTAGCCCGCGGGAGGCATCACCAGCTCGCTCGGGAGGGGCAGCACCGACGACTCGATGGCCATCAGCACTACGATCCCGGGGTAGCCCAGGTCGCGGAACCGTTCGAGCAGCCACTGAACGAAGGTCTCAAGCATCGAAGCCGTGCTCTCCGACGAGGGGGACGAACCGGGCCGCGCCGAGCGGCGTCGCACGAAGTGCGCCCCCCTTCCCCTCCCCCTCCCCCTCCCCCTCCCGCTCGACCAGCGTGAGGGTCTGGGCTCCCCCCCGCTCGCCGAGGGGCACCAGCAGCCGCCCGCCTGGTGCGAGCTGTGCCGCGAGGGGCTGCGGGATCTCGGGCCCACCGGCGGCGACCAGGATGGCGTCGTAGGGCGCGTAGGCGCTCCACCCGAGCGTCCCGTCGCCCAGCAGCACTGATACGTTCGTCACGCCGGCCTCGCGCAGTGCCCGCTGCGCGCCGTGAGCGAGCGCCTCCACCCGCTCGACCGAAAACACCTGCCCCGCGAGCGCCCCGAGCAGCGCCGTCTGGTACCCGGAGCCGGTGCCGATCTCGAGCACGCGCTCCTTCCCTCGGAGCCGCAGCGCCTCGAGATAGCGGGCCTGCGTGAACGGCTGCGAGATCGTTTGCCCCTGGCCGAGCGGCAACGCGGCGTCCTCGTAGGCGCGGTGCCGCACCGCCTCGGGCACGAACAGGTGCCGCGGCGTCTCGGCGAACGCCTTGAGCACCGCAAGGTCGCGGATCCCCTTGGCCCGCAGCGTCTCGACCAGGCGGTCGCGGTATCCGGCGTAGGTGTCCGCCGACCCGCTCAGTCGCCCGGAAGCCACCGTCGCACCACCTCGATCAGGCCGTAGTTGGTCATGTCCATGTGGAGCGGCGTCACCGAGATGTAGCCGTCGCTGGTGGCGCGGAAGTCCGAGTCGGCGCCGCCGGTCCACGTGATGTGGCCGCCGCCGATCCAGTAAATGTCCTTGCCCCACGGATCCTTCATCAGCGCGATCTCCTCGCTGAACACGCGACTCCCGAGGTGCGTCACCTTCACGCCCTTGACCTGGTCGCCCGGAGTCGCGGGGAGATTGATGTTCAGGAGCGTCTCCTTGGGGAAGTCCTTCACCTCGACGATCTGCTTGAGCAGGGCCCGCAGGCCGTCCTTGTGCGTCTCGAGCAGGTCCAAATCCGTGCCCGCGTACGAGACCGCGATGCTCGGGATTCCCGCCACGAGCCCCTCCATCGCCGCGGCCACCGTGCCCGAGTAGAACACGTCCTCGCCCATGTTCTGGCCGTGGTTGACGCCGGAGATCACGAAGTCGGGCTTCTGGGGCATCAGCATCCCGATGGCGAGGAGCACGCAGTCGGTCGGCGTTCCATCCACCTGGAAGGCGCCGTCGGCCCGCCGCGTGGCGCGCAGTGGGCGGTGCAGCGTGAGGGAGTGCGACGTGCCGCTCTGCTCGCGGTCCGGCGCGACGACGGTCACCTGGCCGAGCGCCGCGCACACCTCACCCAGCACCGCGAGGCCGCGGGCGAGAATGCCATCGTCGTTCGAGATCAGGATGTTCATCGTGCTCCGAAGATGATCTCCCGGCGGTACCGCGTGAAGACGCGGGCCAGCCGCCACGTGTCGCTCCACAGCCGGAAATGGCTCCGGCGGCCCGTGTAGACCGTCGGCACGGGGATGGAGCGCACCCGCAGGCCGCGCGCCAGGGCCTCGAGCAGGAACGCCGTCTCGAACTCGTAGCGGCGCTCCGCGGGCCGGACCAGCTCCGCCGCGCGGCGCGCCAGCGCCCGGAACCCGGTCTGGGCGTCCGGCACCGCCGCCCCGGCGATCCGGGAGGCCAGCGCCGCCGAGAGCCAGTTGGTGCAGCGCCGCCCCAGCGGCATCGCGGCGGTGCGCGCCCGCGCCCCCAGGACCACGTCGGCATCCCCCCGCAGCACCGGGGCCGTGAGCCGCGGGATCTCCTCGGGCGGGTGCTGTCCGTCCGCGTCCAACGTGACGATCACGCCCGGCCCGTGTTCCAGAGCCGCGGCGATACCCGTCGTGAGCGCGGCACCCTTCCCGCGATTCCGCTGATGGACGAGCACCGTCACACCCCTCCCCCTTCCCGCTTCCCTCGTCCCGTCGTCTGAGCCGTCGTCCACAACGTACACGGTCGCCGCCGGAACGGCTCGCTGCACCCGCGAAACGACGTCGGCGATGGTGGCGGCTGCCTGGTAGGCGGGGATGACGATCGCGACCCCGGCGGTGGCCGTGCCGGGGGACCGGGGGGTGGGCTCAGCGCGCCCCGGCATTCGGCGGGGCGTTCCCTTCGAGGACGGCGAGAATCGCCTTGAGCTCGGCGCGCAGGTCCTTCACCGTCTGGGTCGCGAGCGCGCGCCGCGCCTCCGGCTTGAGCTCCCCGCTGCGGCGGTATTGCTCGATCTTCTGGCGCGCCCCTTCGATCGTGTACTTCTCCGTGTAGAGGAGATGCTTCACGAGCATGATCAGCTCGATCTCGCGCCGCTGGTAGACACGGTTCCCCGAGCGGTTCTTGGCGGGGTTCAGGAACCGGAACTGGCTCTCCCAGTACCGCAGGACGTGCGGCTTCAGGTCGGTGAGCTGGCAGACCTCGCCGATGGAAAAGAATTCCTGGATGGGATGCGGGACGCTCATCGCCACTGCTCCGCCTTGAGCTCGCGCTCCATCAGATCCGCCACCGCCTGCGCGGCCGGTTTGCCTCGGAACAGCACTTCGGCCACCTCCCGGGCGATCGGCAGCTCGACGCCGTGGCGCTCGGCGAGCGTGACGGCCGACCGGGCGGTGTTGACACCCTCGGCAACGGTGGCGCGCCCCGCGAGCGCGTCCTCGAGCCGCTTGCCGCACCCCAGCTCGACGCCGAGCTGGTGGTTGCGGGACAGCGGCCCGGTCGCCGTGAGGATCAGGTCGCCCATCCCGGCGAGCCCGGCAAAGGTCGCCGGCTCGGCGCCCAGCGCCACCCCCAGACGCGTGATCTCGGCGAGGCCGCGGGTGATCAGCGCCGCCCGCGTGTTATGGCCCAGGCCCAGTCCCTCGAGGATCCCGGCGGCCAGAGCGATCACGTTCTTGAGCGCGCCGCCCAGCTCCACGCCGAGGACATCCGTAGCCGAATAGACCCGAAAATAGCTCGTCGAAAAGACCTGCTGCGCGCGCTGCGCGACGCCCGGCTCGCGTGCCGCCGCCACGACGGCCGTCGGCTGGCGCGCGTACACTTCCTGCGCGAACGACGGCCCGGACAGCGCCGCGATCTTCGCACCCTGGGGCAACACCTCGGCGAGCACGCACGACATGGTGCCGAGCCGCTCCGGCTCGAGACCCTTGGAGACGCTCACCACGATCGCCCCGCGCGCGAGCGCCGCGCTCACGCGCGCCATCACCTCCCGCACGGCGTGCGAGGGCGCGGCTGAGACGACCACGTCGGCACCGCGCACCGCCTCCGCGGGGTCGCCGCTCGCGCGCAGCGAAGGCGCGAGCGCGGCGTCGGGAAGGAACACGGGGTTCACGTGGTCGCGATTGACGCTCTCCACCACTTCGGGCTCGCGCGCCCACAGCGTCACGGCCTGGAACGCGCCTTTGCGCGCGAGCAGGTCCGCCAGGGCCGTGCCCCAGGCGCCGCCGCCGATGACGGCGACGCGAGTCATGCGGCCACCCCCTTGCGCGTCCTGAATCGATTCTCGGTGCCCTCGCGCAATCGCTGGATGTTCGCCCGGTGCGCGTACACGATCAGCAGGGCGAGGGCGACGCTGGCCCAGAGCGTGTACGGCTCGCCCGGCCTGGTGAGGCGCACCCAGACCGGGAACAGGACGGCGACCGTGAGCGAGGCGGCCGACACGTACCCGGACAGCCACAGGGTCGCGGCCCAGATCGGCAGCGAGATCACGAGCGCGAGCGGGGCGAGGGCGAGGAACATCCCGGCCGCCGTCGCCACGCCCTTCCCACCTTTGAACCGCACGTAGGGCGAGAACATGTGGCCGAGCACGGCGGCCAACCCCAAGGCGACGGTGAACCACGCCGGCCCGTTCGACCACGGCCCCAGGATCGCGACCGGGATCGCCCCCTTCGCCACGTCGATCAGGCCCACCGGGATCGCATACGTCCAGCCGAGCACGCGGTACACATTCGTCGCCCCGAGGTTGTTCGAGCCGTGCTCGCGCAGGTCGATCCCCCGCCCCAGCCTTCCGGCGAGGTAGCTCGTCGGCGTGGCGCCGATGAGATACGCCAGCACGACCATCAGGGTCAGGCCGAAGTCGTTCACCGGTGGGCGGTCGCGCGTTTGCGGCGGAACTTGATGATGACGGGCGACCCGCTGAATCGCCACTCCTCGCGGAAACCGTTCAGGAGGTAGCGTGTGTAGGACTCGGGGACCGCGTCCGGGCGGTTCGACACGATGGCGAAACGGGGCGGCGCGGTGCCGATCTGTGTCGCGTACAGCAGCCGCACCGATTCGCCGACCGGCTGGGGTGGCTGCTGCCGCTCGACGAGGGACTCGAGCACGCGGTTCACCTCGGACGTGGCCACCCGCTTGTCGCGCTCCTCCGCCACCTCGAGGATCAGCTCGAGCAGCTTCGTCACCCGCTGGCCGGTTTTCGCTGACAGGTACAGGAACGGAACGAACTGGAGGAACGGCGCGCGCTGCTCGAGCTCCCGCTGGCCGCGCGCCGCCGTGTTCGTCTCTTTCTCTTCGATCAGGTCCCACTTATTCACGGCCACGATCAGCGCCGCGCCGCGCTCCCAAGCCTGGTTCGCGATCTTCAGGTCCTGGACGTGCATCCCGTCCTTCGCGTCCACGACCAGGACGCACACGTCGGCGCGCTCGATCGCCCGGGAGGTCCGGAGGGTCGAGTAGAACTCGATATCGTCCTCGACCTTGCTGCGCTTGCGGAGCCCCGCGGTGTCGATGAACATCAGCGTGCGATCCCGATAGCTGAGCGGCGTATCGATCGCGTCCCGCGTCGTCCCGGGCTCCGCCGCCACCACCAGGCGCTCCTCGCCGAGCAGCCGGTTCACCAGGCTCGACTTCCCCACGTTTGGCCGGCCGACGACCGCCACGTCGATCTGGGCCTCCTCACTCGCCGCGGGCGCCGCGGGCAACAGGTCCACTACGCGGTCGAGCAGGTCGCCCGAGCTCGTGCCGATCGCGGCAGAGACGGGGAACGGGTCGCCCAGGCCCAGCTCATAGAAGGCCAAGTGCCGCGTGTCCACCGGGAGCCGGTCCGCCTTGTTCGCGACCAGGATCGTGGGGCGGCGGGCCTTCCGCAGGTACTGGGCGATCTCCACGTCCCCCGCGTGCACTCCCGTTTCCACGTCGACGAGGAACAGCACCACGTCGCTCTCGGCCACCGCCATCTCGACCTGCGCGCGGATGGCGCGGTTCAGCGGGTCGCTGGCGTGAGGGATCAGGCCGCCGGTATCCACGAGCCAAAACCGCTTGCCGTTCCACTCCGCCCGCGCGAAGTGGCGGTCACGCGTCACCCCCGGCCGGCCGTCCACGATCGCGTCGGGGCGACCGATGAGGCGGTTGAACAGCGTCGACTTCCCGACGTTGGGGCGGCCGATGATGGCGACGGTGGGGGCGCCCCTCATCCCTGCGGAATGTGGAATGCGGAATGGTTATGCCCGTTTCGATGCGGGAGGCCGACGTCCTGGCTCGAAGCCGGCAAATCAATTCCGCATTCCACACTCCGCATTCCGCATTCGGATAGCACGTCCGCAAAGTCATAGGACAGGTGCATGGGAGCAGGCAGTCGCGCCGCGAGGTCGTCGGCGGTCACGTCGTCGATGAACCGCAGGTCGTCGTTGACCGCCTCCGCGGGCAGGACCACGAAGTCGAGGTCGGCCCCCGCCCCGTCCGTGAGGGCCCGTTCGATCGCCCCCGCGGGCAGGAGCCCCGCCGTCGTCACCGAAGGGCCGAACAGGGTGTTCGACACGACGATCAGCTCGAACCGAGCGCCGGTCGTCGCGGCCAGGTCGGCGAGCACGAGCGGCATCAAGGGGCCCATCGCCGTCCCCGTCACAACGCCGACGCGTCTCCCCCCGAGACCAGGCAGCCGCTCCCGCGCCGCGGCGATGCGCGTCTGGAGGTAGCGTACCGACCCCACGCCGTTCTCCCGCTGCTCGAAGTCGCCGTACCATGCGGCGGGCGGCAACGGCTCCCCCGCCTGCAAGTACAGATCGTCGGCGCCGTGGCACCAGGGCGCCCCGCGCTCGCCGAGCGCGCGGGTCGCGAATTGGTCCACCGTGGCGAGTGCCGCGCGACAGTCCTCGCGCGTCGGCTCACGCACGAGTTGCCGCTTCGAGAACTCGGTGAGCGCGACGGGAACCACGGAAACCGACAGAATCGGCGCCCCCAGGCCGTACAGATCGCCCAGGGTACGCGCGAGCTGCGCCCCATCGTTTATGCCCGGGACGAGCACCACCTGGGTGTGGAACGCGATCCCCCGCTCCGCGAACATCCGCAGGAGAGGCATGATATCCGGTGCTTCGGGGTTGCGGAGCAGCCAGCGGCGGATCGTGGGGTCGGTGGCGTGCACCGACACGTACAGCGGCGACAGGCGGTACTCGACGATCCGCTCCACGTCCCATGGCTTGAGGTTGGTGAGCGTCGCGAAGTTGCCGTAGCGGAACGACAGCCGGTAGTCGTCGTCGCGGATATAGAGCGGCGCCCGCAGCCCCTCCGGGTTGCCGTCCACGAAGCAGAAGTCGCAATGGTTGGCGCAGCGCCGGATGCGCGGCGGCTCGAGCGTCACTCCCATGGGGAGCCCCTCCGGCCGCTCGATGTCGTACTCGATCCCCTGCCCCGTCGGCAGCCGTGCCGCCAACAGGAACCGCTCGTCCGCCGTGAGGAACTCCCAGTCGAGGAAGTCCTCGAGCGCCCGGCCGTTCACGGCCAGCAGCTCGGTTCCGGCGACGAGCCCGAGTTCGGCGCCGAGGGAGTGGGGCGCCACCGACTGGATACGAATCACGGCACGACCTGACCTTCAAGGACTTTGTGAGGCCTGGCATCGCAACTTCAACGCAGGCCGGAACTTCCGACAGCTAGGGAATATGGTGGATGAGGGGCGGCAACGCCAGCGGGCGGGCCATTTCAGATATCGGCGTCGTCGGGGATGCGCAACCAGGGGCCGGGGGGGGGGCTTACCCTCGCGTCGCGCGCAGCACTTCCTCGGGCGTCGTAATCCCGGCGCGCACGAGGCGCAGGCCGTCGTCGCGCAGGGTCCGCATCCCCTGGTCCACCGCGAGTCGGCGCAGCTCGCCCGCGCCCCGTCGCTGGAGCAGCTCGGTGCGGATCGCGTCGTCTATCGCGAGCAGCTCGTAGATGCCCACGCGGCCGCGGAACCCGGTGCCGCGGCACGCGTCGCATCCCGCGCCCAGGTGGATTTGCGGCAGCTCGGTCGCCCGCACCGCGAAGGCATCGAGCATGGCGCGGTCCGGGCTGGTCTCGCGCTTGCAGCCGTCGCACACGCGGCGCACCAGTCGTTGCGCGAGCACGGCCTCCACCGTGCTCGCCACGAGGTACGGCGCGACCCTCAGGTCCATGAGGCGCGTCAAGGCGCCGGCGGCGTCGTTGGTGTGGAGCGTCGACAGCACGAGATGACCCGTGAGCGCCGCGTGGGTCGCGACCTCGGCCGTTTCCTCGTCGCGGATCTCGCCCACCAGCATCACGTCCGGGTCCTGCCGCAGCAGGGCACGCAGCGCCGTCGCGAACGTCACCCCCACCTTCTCGTTCACCGGCACCTGTGCCACGCCGGGCAGCTCATATTCGACCGGATCTTCCACCGTCAGGATCTTCTCGCGGCCCGTCCGGATTCGGTCCACCGCCGCATACAGGGTGGTGGTCTTGCCCGAGCCCGTGGGCCCCGTGGCGAGGACGATCCCGTGCGGCCGGCCGATCGCCTCCGTGAAGACCCCGAGCGTGTCGTCGGCCATGCCCAGGTCCTCGAGCGCGATGCGGCCGCGCTCCTTGTCCAACAGCCGAAGCACGACGCTCTCGCCGTGCAGCGTCGGCACTGTCGAGACGCGCACGTCCACTTGGCGATCCTGCAGCTTCAGCCGGATGCGGCCGTCCTGCGGCACGCGCCGCTCGGCGATGTCCAGGTCCGCCATGATCTTCAGGCGGCTGACGATCGCGGGCTTCAGGTGCTCGGGCGGCGTCGGTGCGTCCTGCAGCACCCCGTCCACCCGGTAGCGCACGCGCAGCCCGTCCGCGTACCCCTCGAGGTGCACGTCCGACGCCCGCGCCTCGAGCGCCTCGAGCAGCAACAGGTTGACGAGCTGCACGACCGGCGCTTCGTTCGCCAGTTGGACCAGGTCGTCCAGGGGCAGCTCGAGGTCCCCCGCCGCCTCCGCACGGCCGGGCCCGAGCCCCGCAATGAGCGTCTCCGCCGTCACGGGCTCGACGCCGTAGGCTCGCCGAATCGTGGCCCGCAACTGGTGCTCGGGGCCGCGCACGAGCTCGATGTCCCCGCCGAGCGCGAATCGCAGATCGTCGAGCGCCTGCGGGTCGACCTCGTCGCGCCAGGTCGCAACGCGCACGCGCTCGCCCTGGCGGCCGAGCGGCAACAGCCCGTAGAACTCGAGGTAGTCGGGCGCCAGCCGGTCGGAGAGCGCGGTCGCGCGCTCGAGGTCCAGCGGCGAGGCTGGCTCCCGGGGCGGCGTGATTGTGAGCCCGGTCATGAGGGGGCCAAGGGGTGAGGTCACGGCCGCACGGCCCCCGAATCAGGTTTGGGACGCTCGGGCGCGGGAGGGATCAGCGGCGCCGCCTGCGGCAATTGCTCGCGCAGCAGGTCCGTGCCGCTCCGCACGCCTTCCCGCACCCGATCCACGTCCGCATCGGACGCGATCACGTGCGGCGTCAGGAAGACGAACAGCTCGCTGTTCGCGGTCGTCTTGCTGGTGGAGCCGAACAGGCCGCCGATGAGCGGCAGGTCTTTCAGCAGGGGAATGCCGCTCTTCGTCTCGTCGCGCTCCCGCTCCACCAGGCCGCCGATCACCACCGTCTGCCCGTCCCGCACGAAGAGATGAGTGGAGGCTTCGCGGGTGCTGATGATGGGCGCACCGAACTGCGTTTCTGCGGTCGCGTTGCTCACCTGCTGGGAGACCTGCAGGTTCACGTACCCGTCGTCGTTGATGGTCGGCAGGATCGCGAGCGACGTGCCCACGTCGCGGTACTGTACGACCTGGTCGCGTACGGCGGCGTCGGTCGGGAGCGAGCGGAACACCTGGATGAACGGCCGCTCCGAGCCGATCAGGATCTTCGCCTCCTGGTTGTTCTGCGCGAGCAGCACGGGCCGGGACAAGATGCGCACGTGCCCCGTGGAGGCCAGCGCGCTGAGCGCCACATCCACGTCGACGCGGCCGACGCGCATCACGTGGAGCACGAAGTCGCCCGTCGTCGCCCCGGTGAGCGAGCCGACCACTCGCGTGCCCGCGTTCCCCGTGTCACTCCCGACCTTGCCCGAGGTCCCGACCTGGAAGTCACTGGTGCGCCGCACTTCGGCGATCAACACTTCGATCAGCACCTGGAGCGGCCGCAGGTCGAGTGACTCGATCGCCTGCTTGATGACGTCCCAGTCCGCGGGCTGGGCGCGCACGAGCAGCGAGTTGGTGGCCTCCTCAGGCACGATCTGCACCTCCCCCCGCAGCCGACCCGGGAGGCTCGCGGGCGCGGGGACGCGCGGCGCGGGCGCCACCTCCACGTTCACCTGCGGCCGCTGCTGCGCGCCCAGCGGCGCCAGCTGTTGCTCGCGCAACCCCTCGGACAGCGACGGCTCGAGCCGGGGCTGCTCGGCGACCCCGCTGCGACCGCCGAAAATCGTCGAAAGGGTGCCCGCCAGTCTCGCCGCCCGCGCGTGCTTCAGCCGGTACACGAACAGCCGCCGCTCGGCGGCCGCCGTGTCGGCTCCTCCTCCGCCGAGCGCCGCCTGCTCGCGCGGCGGCGCAGCCTCGATCCGCAGGAACGGACCATCCTCCGTAGCCTTCAAGCCGTTCGAGGCGGCGAGGCTCCGCAGCAGCGCGAGAATGTCCTCCCGCCGTACCGGCTGGTTGGTCCGCAACGTGACGCGGTGGGACGGCAGCTCGCCCGAAACGAGGTTCAGCCGGCCCGCCTCGGCGAGCGCGGTGAGCACCAGCCGCAGGTCGGTATCCTGGAAGTCGAGCATGATGCCCTGCTCGGTCTGTCGCACAGCCGTCGGTTGCTGGGCACGCGCGACGACGGTCGGGAGCGTGATAGCCGCCAGCACAGGGCCGATGAGAAGCCACAGGATCCTGCGCACGTCAGCTCCCTCCTCCCGGTTTGAGCACCCGCAGCACCAGCGTCGCGCCCGAGGCCGTCACGAAGGTGACCTGGCCCGCCTCGACCGCCTTGAGGGTCCAGTCCCCGAGCGTGCCGCCCAGCCGCACCAGCGTCGGCGACCCACCCGACCGCTGGCAGATGGCGAACCCGCCGCCGTCCGGCAGGACCGCCGTCCCGATCACGCGGACGGCGGCGGACGAAGCGCTGGCGTCGGCGACCGGCCGGCGGGAGGGCCGCGCCTCCTGCGGCAGCCGGAACCGCACGGCGGGACGACGGCGGTCCGCCTGGAACGGGTCTTTCTCGATGGCGGCGAGCACCTGGTCGGCGGCGTACGCCGGTCGCCGGGGCGGCCCGGCGTGGTCCCTTACGGCGAGGGGCTGCGCGGCCGCCGGCAGGGGCCCTGGCGCGAGTGCGCGCCACAGCGCGCCACCCGCCGCCAGCGCCGCCCCGATCGCGCCAAGCGCGGCCAGCGTCAAGCCGCTAGGGGCGCGCTGCAGCAGCGGGCTCACAAACCGGTCCTCCGCACGCGCAGCGGCGCAGGGCCGGAGGGTACGGGCGCGACGGCGGCCACGTAGCCGCTGATCCCGGCTCGGAGGGTCAGGATCTCCTGTCCTCCGGAGGAGGCGCTCGCCCGCTCCAGAGCGAGCGCGTCCACACGCACGAGGCGCGTCCCCCGCTCGAGCGCCTGCAGGAACGCGAGCGCGCCCTCGAAGTCGCTCTGGCCGCGCACCTCGACCTGCACCTGGGCCAAGCCGTCCGTTCGTCTTACGAGCGTCACGCTGCGGCTCTGGAGCTCCTGCACCAGGAGGTGACTGCGGCGTGCCGCGTCTCCCACGTAGCCGACCAGCTCCGCCGTGGCGGCGAGCGGATCCCCTCCGGGGAAGAGCCGCGGCGCGTCTGCTGCGAGCAGCGTTGCCATCCGCTCGCGCCTCTCGGGCAAACCGTCGGCTGCGGCGAGCACGGCGAGCTCGCGCTCGAGCAGCCCGCGCTGCGTGCGCAGCCGCTCGGCGAGCGCGGCGCGGGCCCGCGCATACGGCTGCACGGCACCCCGGAACACCAGCACCGGCGCGAGGACGGCGAGCCCGAGGAGGAGCGCCCGCCGGTCGCGCGCGGTGAGCCGGGTGAGCGCGCTCACGGCTTGCGCTCCCCGTCGCGGGCCCGGGCCGCCACCTCGCCCGCGAGCCGCGCCGCCACCGCGAATCGCTCGACGGGCGGCGCGCCAGGCCGCGTCGCCTCCTGGCGGATCGGCGCGTCGGCGCGCAGTCCCGCCACGCGCGGCGCGCGCTGCAGCGCGGCGAACACACCCGCCGCATGCTGCGCGATCCCCTCGAGCCCCACGCTATCCGCCCGCCCCCGGAAGGCGACGAGATAGGCGTTGCCGGGCAGGTAACCGGCGAAATCGGCGAGCACCTCCGACCAGCGCACGGCCTCGGCGTCGACCCGCTCAAGCGCAGCGTGTCGCGCGGCCAGGGCTTCGAGCGTGTCCTGGCGCGCCAGGGCCCCCGCGACCGCGCTGCGGATCGCCGCCCGCCGCGCCGCGACGACGGCGAGCTGCCGGCTCGCGCCCCACGCGTCGAAGCCGGCCGCAGCGACGATCAGCGCCAGCGCGGCCACACACAGGCGCACCGTCACACGCCGCGTGCGCCGCCGTCGCGCCGCGACGATTCGCTCCGGGACGAGCTCGGGACCGCGCGCGCGCGCCGCGCCTACGGCCGCCGCGACCAGCGGCTCCTCCAACAGCTGTACGGCCTCTCCCGCGCGCGACAACTCGGCGACGACATCGGCGACGGCATCCAGTGCCGCCGGGAAACGGCGCACGCTCCCCCCGACTGGCCCCATACCGTCCACTCGCAGCACCTCGACCATCCCATCGACCGCGATCACCAATGCGGCGCGCTCGCCCCGCCGTCCCCCACGCGCCGGTCCCGCGAGCCAGGCGGCTTCCGCCGGCACGATCGAGCTCAGCTCCCAGCCCGCAGCCGCCACGGCCCGCACGATCGCCTCGATCAGATCCGTCTGCGCGGCCGCCGCGAGTACCGGCATCGGCGATCGGCGGCGCGCGATGGGCTCGCCGGCTGCCACTTGCGGGGCCCGGCCCGTCGGGAAGTACCGCGCGGCGTCGCGGGCCAGGATCCGGGCATACTCCTCCCGACCCAGCACGGGCAGCTCCAGTACGCGGGCGTCCGCGAGCGGCCACAGCAGCGCGATCGCCGCCCGCGGGCCCGGCAGGCCGACGTGTTCGCCCAGCTCAACGAGCGCCGCACGCAGATCGTCCCAGTCCGGGCCCCCGGGGGGTCGCGCCGCGAGCGGGCACGACCATCCGGCGGTCGTGATCCGGTCGCGGGAAAGCGCGATGCCGACGGTCAGCGGCCTCATTCCGCCCGCCTCCACACGAGGAACGCGACGTCGCGCGCTCGCACCAGCAGTCCACGATCGCGGGCGCGCACCGGGCTGCCCTCCATCCACCCATCGCTCACCGCTTCGACTTCGCGCGTCTCGAACGCGACCCGCCCGAGCAGGGTGGCCATTTCGGCCTGGAGCGCCGCCCGCGCGCCGGAGGACAGCTCGACGCTCAGCTCGGCGAGGGTGCGGATCGGCCGCCGCGCCTGCTGACGGCGCAGCACCACGCCGGCAGCCTCCTCGCCGATCCCCGGCAGCGCGAGCAGCACCGGCCGCGGAGCGGCGTTGAGATTCACCTGCCCCGTGCCGAGCAGGGTCAGGTACGGCCGGGCCAGGTCGAGGATCTCGGGCGTCATGCCCTGGACGCCGGCCAGCTCCGCGACGCTCTGGAACGGGCCGTTGCGCGGCAGCACGGGGCTGCCGTCGCGCAGGTAATCCTCGCGCTCGGCGCCGCGCGCGCGCCGCAGGTCGTCCGGGTCGCGCCAGTCCATGATGGCCTGCGCCAGCCGGTCGGCCTTCCCCGCGTCGACGCGTAGCGCCATGAAGAAGCGCCGCAGCTCCGTTTCCGTCGCGCGGTTCAGGTTCAGCGCGCTCCCGGCGTCCCGCAGCGCCACGTGATAGCGCACATCGCCCAGCGTCACGTCCCCGGGGAACAGCGAGTCCGGCTGCCGCCAGGGGTCGAGGATCCCCTGCCGGGCAGGGCCCAGCAGCGCCACCAGGCGGGCGCGGGCGTGCTCCAGGCCAGCGTCTGCCGCGGCGCGCGCCTGGGCCGTTTCCACGGTGTTCGCCGCAGCGAGGCGCCGATCCCTCGCGACGAGGCTCACCTCGAGCGTCAGCGCCGAGATGGCCACGAGCAGCCACAGCGCCGCGATCAAGGCGAAGCCGCGCTCCCGTCTCATCGTCCCCCGGCCAGCGGCACGACGATCGGAAGGCGGAGCAGGGCCGGCAGGGTGTCGACGCCTTCTCCCGCGAGCGTCACCTCGACGCCCGCCGGCAACACCGTCGTCGAGATCCAGCTCGGCAGCCACGCGGCGCCGGAGAGCAGGCTCGAGCGGTAGCGAATCTGGAGCCCCGTCACCCGGGGATCGATCTCCCAGCGCTTGGTCGCCGTGCCGCGCCACTCCGCCAGTGCCGCCGTGAGCCCGCGCTCCGGCGTACGCTCATCGCGATCCACGTACAGCCGCACGATCGTCTCGCCGGCCCCGATCGGCGTAGCCGCCGTCGTGAGGATCGTCAACTCGTCGTCTGCCGAGTCACCGCTCACTCCGTCGAGGCCGCGGAATGCTGGCCCGCCTTCCTCGACGGTGAGATGCGCGCCGGCGAGCCAGGAGATGAGCGTGCCGCGCTCGGCGGCGGCGCTCGCGATCGCGGCGCTCGCGTCCTCCACGCGCCGCCGGTGATCGACGATCGACCCGAACGCGCCGTACCCCGCCGCCATGGCGAGGCCGGTGATCGCGAGCGCCACCATCAGCTCGATCAGGGTCAGCCCGGCGCGATTCATGGAGACCCGAGGAGGGGCTGGGGACGATACCAGCGGGTGCGCAGCTCGTACGTGCCGCGGTCCCACGCGACGGCGACCGCGACTTCATACAGGTCGCGCTCGCCGGTCACGACGCCGGAGGTCGCCTGCCAGCCGTACGCGTCGAACGGCACGGGGAACGTGCCGCGGGCGAGCGAATCGGGGAGCCGTGCCAACTCGGGGGTCGCCAACAAGGCGAGCCGGCCGAGCCGCTCTTGCGCGAGGGCGGCGGCCTGGAGCGCCTGTCGCGCCGTGTCGGCCGTCCGCACCTCGGCGCCGAACGTCTCGAGTGCCGCGACCCCGGCGATACCGATGATCGCGAGGGCGACGACGACTTCGAGGAGGGTGAAGCCACCCCGGGAGGGGTGCCGGCTCCGCGTTCCCGCCCTGAAGGGTGCCCGGGCTTCAGCCCGGGAACATGCGCGACTAGCGACTGGTGACTTCCACATCACCCGTCCACCGAGCCACCGTGACAACGGCCGTCCGCGCCGGCCCCTTGAGAAACAGCGAGTCGCCGGCCGCCGCCCCGGTGGGTTGAAACAGAAACTGCGCCCGCGGCTCCGGGCCGAGCAGCGTCACGCCCGGCGGCATGGCGAACGCTCCCGAGGCCGCGCCACCGCCCGAGTCGCCGAGCGTCACCCAGTAGTGGCCGCTCGCCGGGTCCACGAGCACGGTCGCAGCGCCGGCGTGCTCGAGCGCGGCGAGCCGCGCTGCGTGCAGCACCCGGACGACGTCCCCGGCGGCGCGGGTCGCGTCGTCGCCGGCGTCGAGCCGCGTGAACGCGGGCACGGCGACGGCTGCGATGATGCCGAGCAGCGCGAGCACCACGACAATCTCAGCGAGAGTGAAGCCACGGCATCTCATCTGAACGACCCCACGTTGATGCCGTAGATCGCCTGGAACAGCGACAGCGCCACCAGCCCCACGACCCCGCCGAAGAACACGATCAGCGCCGGCTCGAGCAGCGCGACGAGCCGTTGCAGCACGCGCTCGGTCTTTTCCTCGAGGATGTCCGCGGCCTTGAGGAGGAACTGCTCGAGCCGCGCCGCCTCCTCGCCCACGGCGACGAGCTGCGTGAGCAGCGGCGGGAACAGCGTTCCTTCGGCGATCGCCTGGTGGAGCGCGGCCCCCTCTCGTACGCGCAACCGGACGCGCGCGGCCTCGTCGCGGGCGAGCGGGTCGCCGAGCGACTGCTGCGCGTCCTCGAGCGCGGCGAGCAACGGCGCGCCCCCACCGAGCAGCACCCCCACGAGCCGCGCGAACCGGGCGCCGAGCGCGTGGCGCCGCAGCGTGCGGACCACGGGGATGCCGAGCAGCAGGCGGGCGCCGGTGCGCCGGCCGTCGGCGGTGCGCAGGTAGCCGACAACCCCGAGCGGGAACGCGACCGCGCCCGCCAGGACCAGCGGCCAGAAGCGGGAGAGCAGCGTGGCGACGCCGAGCACGATCGCCGTGGAGCGCGGCAGCCGGGCGCCCGCGCCCTGGAGCAGCTCGGCGAAGCGGGGCAGCACGAACAGCACCAGGACCAGGACCGCGATGCCGCCGACGGTCGCGAGCAGCAGCGGGTAGATGGATGCGGAGACCAGGCGGCTCCGCAGCTGTGCGTCGCGCTCGAGCTGGGCGGCGAGCCGCCGGAACGCCGCGTCGAGGTCGCCGCTCCTCTCCCCCGCGCGCACCACGCCGACGTAGAGCGGTGGGAACAGGTCCGGGTACGCGCCGAGCGCCGCGGCGATCGATTCGCCGCGCTCCACGCGGCGGCGCACCGCATCGAGCGCGTCGGCCACCGCACCCGTCGTGAGCGTGGCAGCGACGCCCAGCGCGCGGGCGAGCGGCATCCCGGCCGGCAGCAGCGCCGCGAGCGCGCGCGTCGCCTCGAGCACCGCCTGTTGCCGGCCGAACCGAGCCCCGAGTCCCCTAGCTCCAGCTGCATCGTCGGCCGTCGTGACGTCCACGACCACCACGCCGCGATCCGCGAGCGACCGCAGCAGCAGCTCGGGGCTCGCCGCCTCAGCCCGTCCCCGGAGCCGCTTCCCGGCGGTGTCGACGGCCTGATATGCGAAGGTGGGCATGGCTATTTCCAGCTCATGATGTCGGCGTCGTCGCCTGAGCCGCCGGGCTTCCCGTCGGCGCCGTAAGAGAGCAGGTCGTACCCATTGGGGTTCACGTCGCCCGGGCACGTGTAGATGAAGGGCTGCCGCCAGGGGTCGAGCGGCACGTCTTTCCGGACGTAGGGCCCACGCCAGTTGCGCGGCTGGGGGTCGGTGCGCGGCTCGCTCCACAACGCCGCGAGTCCCTGCTCGGTCGTGGGGTAGCGCCCGTTGTCGAGCCGGTAGGCATCGAGCGCGGCGCCGAGCATCTCGATCTGCGAGCGGGCGGCGGCGTCCTTCGCCTCCGCGACGTGGGTGAACACGTTGGGGGCGACGAGGCTCGCCAGGATCGCGATCACGACGATCACGACGAGGATCTCGATGAGGGTGAAGCCGCGTATCTTGCTCAACGTCTATTCCTTGTCGTCCAGGTATGCTCCGACAGTTTCCTTAATGCTGTGCACATCCAGTTCGAACACGTCCTCCATGATCGCCGCAGCAAACGGTGCAAAGAATTTCGACTTGGTGAGGCCGCTCAACTGTTTTGCGAGGCCGAAGGAGTTCGTGATGCACCCGATGCCCTGGTCGACAAAGTAGTCCACGGCATCGATCTGCTTGACGTTGGCGTCCGAGAGCTCAACGTCGGCGACCTGCTTGAGCATGTTCCCAGCGCCCGATATGCCTGCGCCGAACAGGCACTTTAGCGCTGCGCCCTTGATCGGGCCGAGCGCGTCCAGACCACCGTACTTCTCCAGGGCGTCAGTGAGCCCGCCAGACGCCGTGCTCGCGAGACCGCTGAGGATGCAACCCTTCACTATGGTCCCTGCCGCGGTTGTTTGTGGTTTGAAGAACATCTCGTCCAAGAGGTCGCTGTAGATCGACGTGGCGCAGCCTCTCAAGAAGTGCTCCGCCGCTATTCCCTCGACCGTGGTGCTGACCTCTGCCGACGCCTCGATCTCGAGGAGGCTGAACGTCCCCTGAGGATCTTGGCGGTTGAGTGGATCCTGCTGCGCGAAGGAGTACAGATTCGGGTCACCACCCTCAAGGAGGATCGGGTCTTTGGTCGTCCAGCGGCCCGTCGCGGCGTCGTAATCCCTCGCTCCGAAGTGAGTCAGTCCGGTCTGAGCGTCGCACAGTCCCCCACCGAACCCAAAAGGCTGGAAATCGGGATTCGTGTTGAGAGTGACCAGGCCGAAAGCGTCATAGTCCAGTCGCTGTACGATCTCGCCCGTCTGTACGTCGACGACGAAGCGCACGCTCCCGAGCGGGTCGACTATGATCCGATACGTTCTTCCCGTCTTGATCAGGTAATCGGGCACATTAGGGCGAGTGCCGTAAACGAACACGCTCACGACGGCGTTGTTGCCATCCAGCTCCGCAAGCGGGGCGATCGCGCCCGCGTATAGGAACCCCCGCACGAGCGCACCGTTTACCTTCTTCCCCACGCGACGACCTTCGCCGTCGAGCACGTAGTCGATGCGAGTGCCGTCGGATAGCGTTACCGAGCGCAGGTTGCCCAGCGCGTCGTAGTGATAGGCGGTGGTAAGACCGCCGACGACCCTCGCCTGAAGGTCACCGTTGGCCGAGTACTGATAGGAGGCATCACCGTACGCAACGAGCCGGTCTTGCGCGTCGTACTGCCCAGTGATGACACCGGCCGGAGTGGTTTCGCGCACGCGGTTTCCGTTGAGATCATATTCGTAGCTGGCGATCTGAACTCCGTCCCGCGTCACGCCCAGGACCCGCCCGGCATCATCATAGGTGAATCCGTTCGACGGGGAGTCGCTGCCGATCGCTTCGCTCAGTCCGGTAACGCGTCCGATGGCGTCCCGTGTGTAGTCGACCGTCCAGAGGCTCGTGCCACCGACCGCAGCACGCAGTTCCGCGACATGCCCCAGACTGTCGACGGTCACCGCAGTCGTCACGTTCCCAAGCGTAGTACCGGTAATGATTCCACTCCGGGGTGCGCGACCTATTATCAACTGGCCCGCGGTGACGAGCAGTCCATCCTGGTCGTATGTGTACTGTGTCGCTGGTTGGCCGTCGACCGCGTCCGAAATCACCCGAAAGTCGTTGTTGTAGGTCATGGAGAGCGAACCGGACACCGCTCCTCCGAGCATCACCGAGGTCCGGAGATCGCCGTCGTATCCATAACTCACGGTCTCACCGGCACTCGTAACCTGCGCGAGCCTCCCGGTAGTGAGATCGTACTGGTAGGCAACTGCCGCATCCGGGAATGTGACCTGACTCTTGCGCCCTACTGCGTCGTAGGAGAAGCTCACAGAGCTGCCGTCCGTGCGATCGATCCGCAGCAGTTGTCCGTCGCCGTTGTAGGCGTACCGCTCGTCGGCGACCCCACCTCCGACATCCGGGGGCGTGTAACTCTCTAGTAGGTTCGTGCCCGTATACGTGAATCGGTGGGCCGGACGTCCAGGAGGGGTCACCGCCGTCAGGTTGCCATTGGCGTCATAGGCGAGGTCAATCGTTCGGCCACCTTGCAAGACACGACGCGTTAGCCGGCCAGCGGCATCGTAGTCCCACTCTTGCGAGCGACCGAGCCCGTCGGTCATTGATGTGAGCAGACCCGCCGCGTTGAAGCGGTAGCTAGTCGAATCGGAGCCCTGGGCCAGACGAATCAGTCGTCCCTGGGCATCGTAGCTCTTGTTGATGGTGGCGAGCCCTGCCCGGAGGACCGACGTGATCCTCTCGTTGGCGTCCAGTTGCATCACGACCTGGCGACCACTTGGCTGCGTGACGGTGGCCCTTCCCGTCGCCTTGGCAAACGAACTCGTACGCACGCGACCGTTGATGATGAGAGAGTCGGTTTGACTGACCAGGGAGAGGGGGTTGAGTGAGTCGGAGAGCGTGATGCTCCGTCCGACGCGCGTGTCTCGCGTGAGCCCGCCTGGAGTCGTCACGATTTCCTGGATGAGAGGCGACTCCATACCGAAGCGCGGATCGGGTTTCCTGGAGAGCACCACCGTCGTTCCACCCGGGCTGTGCGTCACCGACCGCCCAGTGGGGTCGGTCGTAGTGGTAACGGTGAGCCGGTTGGGTAGAGTGACCACCTTCTGGAACTCGCCGGTCGGGAGCTGTAGATCCTGGACCGACAGGGTCAACCCAAGGCCGGACGAGCCCGTGACTTGAGGCACGCCTCCGAGATCGGATCTGCCAACCGATAGGAACGGCTGCGTCGGATCCCCGCTTGCTAACAGGTTCCCAAGCGCATCGTACGCGTAGCTCTGGGACGTCCCATTAGGGTCTGTTGTACTTGAGAGCAGCCCTCCCTCCGCGTACCCGAGCTGCAGTTGGTGACCTGCCCCGTCCATCACACCGGACAGGTTCCCCGCCGCGTCAAGCACGAACGCCGTGCGCACGCCGTCTGGCGTCACCATCGCTGTAGCCCGTCCGGCGCCGTCTCGTTCGATCTGTGTCACCCGGCCATCACGATTCGTGATCGAAACGAGTTGCCGGTTCTCGTTGTAGGCGTACGCGAATAGCACGGCTCCTGTGGTCGCATCCAAGGTGTACAGCTGCCTTCCCGCACTGCTAAACAGGTAGAGCGCCCGGCCGTCTTGCGAGGCCACAACCGTCTGCCCCGCCGCGAACGCCGGCAGGAACCCCGAGACCTTGCGGATGCGACCCCCACCGCCGTTATAGAGGTTTCCATCCGGCCCGACGCCGATCACGTCGCCCGCGCGCTGGAGCCGCGCCGCCGGCGCGGGGCCGCCGTCGCCCGAGAATCCAAAGACTCCAGTGCCCGCGAACGTCGTGATGATGCCGTTCGGCGTGACGCGCCGCACTCGGAAATTGTTGCCGCCGATGTCGGTGCTTCCCTCGCCGATATACAGGCTGCCATCCGACCCGAACGCGATCGTCGCGGGCGTTCCGAGACCGGCCTGTGTCGCGGGACCGCCGTCGCCCACCGACAGGTTGCCCTGGAACGGCTCGACGGCGCTCCCCGCGAACGTGCGCATGACGCCGTCCGGCCCCACCCGGCGAATCCGCCACACGCTCGGGTCCGCGATATAGAGCGCGCCGTCCGGCCCGAATTGCACGTCCGTCGGAAAGAGCAGCCGTGACTTCGTCGCCGCGATGCCGTTGCCGCACAGCGCGTTGAAGTCGGCGTCGGTGGTAATCGCGATCGCCGGGCCGCAGCGGTTGCCGTCACCTGCGACCGTGGTGATGATCCCATCCGGACCAATGCGGCGGATCCGACTGTTCCCGCCGTCGCCAATGTAGAGCGCGCCGTCCGGGCCGAACGTGAGCCCGACCGGGCTCGAGAGCTGCGCCGTCGCGGCGGGAATGTTGTCGCCATTGTACCCGAACGTTCGGGTCCCGGCGACCGTCGTGATGATGCCGTTCGGCAACACGCGCCGCACCACGCTCTGCCCCGACCCGTCGGCGATGTACAGGCTCCCATCTGGGCCGAGGGCCAGCCCGCGGGGAATACCGAGGTTCGCTTGCGTCGCGGGGCCGCCGTCGCCATATGGGCAGAAGATGCCGCACCCTCCGGCGAAAATGCTGATGATCCCGTCCGGCGTGACCCGGCGCACGCTGGAATTGGAGACGTCGGAGAAGTACAGCGTCCCGTCCGGCGCGAACACCATGCCGAAGACCTGTCCGATCTGCGCGCGGAGCGCCGGCCCCGTGGTGACGCACGCGCTGGTACAGCCGCCGATCACCGTCCGGATCCCTGGCGGCAACGCCGCGCTTGCCCGCCGCGTCCCGTCCCCGCGGTACAGCACCTCCCCCACGGGGTCGTACACCTGCTGCACGTCGAGCGTGAAGCCACCGAGCCCGAGCGCCGTCGCGTCCAGCGTCCCGATCGACGTCTCGAGCCGCTGCACCAGGGTCCGCTCCGCCCGCGCGCCGGTCTGGGCGTTGGCGATGATCGTGCACACCGTCCCTGTCCCGCTCGGCGCGCATGGCAGCCCGAAGGCGTCGGTCGACCCCGCCGGCGCCGCGTACTCCACGGGGAAGACGTAGCCGATCAGCACCGTGGCGGCCTGCGTCCCCTGCACCAGCCGCCCGTAGATGTCCTTCCCGTCCCAGGTGAAGGTGTACGTGAGGTTCGGCACGGGATCGAACGAGCCGGTAAAGCGCTTGCCGGCCACGTCCACCTCGAGCTCCACGCGCTTGAGCTGGTCCTGCAGCGTCGGTCCGGTGAGGGTGATGTCGAGCCGGCGGTCCGCCGCGTTCCCCTGCGTGCGATCACTCGCATAGTTGAGCGTGAACGGGGACCCGACGATCCCCACGGTCTGAAATGCAGTCTGCGCCTGCAGCTGGCAGCGCAGCGGGTCGCCCTCCCGCGAGCTGCAGCCAGCCCTCACCTTCCCGTCGGTCGGCACCGTGCCGACGAATACCCAGGGGAAGTTCAGGTCCTCGGGCATGATTCTGGGCACGAGCGCACGCCACAGGTCCGCCCCCGCGGGGTAGGTGCCGCCCAGCCGCAGCAGCTCGTAGTCGTCAATCCCCAAGGTGGCGAGCGCGCTCGGTGGATCGGCCACGCCGTCCCCGGTGATGTCCACCTGCGCCCGGCCGGTCGCATCCGTGCCCAGCACCTTCAACGTGATGCCGCTCGGCTGCGGCACCCACGTCCCCGTCGTCGCGTCGTAACCCCCCAGCGGCACGCGCGTCCCGTCAGGCACGTGCAGGAAGTTGTCCACGTAGAAGACGGCCGGCTGGCTGAAGCTGAGCTGCGCCCCGGGCCCTGCCGCGAGCTGCTCGTCCGCGCTGAGCTGCACGGCGTAGGTGTACTGGCTCGCGGGCGGCAGCGGCGCCGGCATGGACAGCATCCCGCTGTCTCCCACCGTGTATTCCGTCGCTCGAATCGAAAGAGACGTCAGCGACTGGGTACTGCCGTCCGGCAGCGTGAGCGTCGCCTGAGTCCCCGGCTTGAACATCACGGTCGCTTGGCGCGAGCCGTCGACGTCCGACACGACGGTCCCGCGCGCCACCGCCGGTGCGGAGGCGGTGAGATCCACCACTGTGACCGCCGGGTCGGGCTGCAGCAGGATCACGTCGTCGAGCGTCGTGTAGTCCTGCCAGGACACGTCCACCGTGCGCTGCGCGGGGAAATATCCGGCCTTCACGAAGCTCACGGTGAGCGGGCCGCCGCCGTTCACCGCCAAGTCGTACCCACCGTCGTCGCGCGAGAGGGTCTGGCCCAGCTCCGGATGATTGAGGACCGTCACCGTGGCGCCCCCGAGTGCGGCGAACGTTCGGTCGAGGACCCGCCCCCGAATCACCGCCGCGCGCACCGGATTGATCGTGCCGGGTGCGACCCCGGTCTGGATCGGCGTCTCACCGCTATAGAGGAACGCGGTGTTGGCGCCGATGGTCGTCACCTCGGCGCGATTCACCACGCTCGCGACCAGCGACGGATCGGGCGGCAGGTTCGACGTCTTGCGGGTGACGGTGATACTCGTCGTCGCGCTGTTGCCCGCGGCGTCGGTCGCCGCGTACGTGATCGTGTTCGCGTTCGGCACGAGCGGGACCTCGGCCGAGAAGTTGCCGCCGGCGCTCAGCCCGACGGGATTGCCATTGATCGTGAGCGTGGTGGCGGTCGCATCCGTCACAGTGCCGCTCGTGGTCACCGAGGCAGCATTGATGACGTCGCCGTCCGCCGGCTGCGCCACCGCGATCACCGGGGCGTGGGTGTCGAGCGTGACGATCCGGACGATCGTCGCGGTGTTGGTCGCCGCATCGCGGGCCGTCACCGTGAGCGGGTTCGCCCCCTCGGCAAGCGGCACCTGCCCGGTGAACACGCCGGCGCCATCGACCGGCAGCGGGATCCCGTTCACATCCACGGTCACCGGCGTCGCATCAGTTACCGTCCCCGAAACCGTCACGGGTGTCTGGCGGGTGATGAGCCCATCCGTCGGGGCCGTCACCGCGAGCACCGGCGGGTGGGTATCGAGGGTGACGGTGCGCGTGTCGGTGGTCGCGTTCCCGGCCGCATCGGTGGCCACCGTGATCAGCGTGTTCGATCCCTCGGTGAGGGCGACCGACCCGCTGAAATGGCCGTCCGGTCCGACCGCGAGCGGCGTGCCGTTCACCGTCACCGTCACCGCCGTCGCGTCCGTCTCTGACCCCGACACCGACACGGTCGGCTGGTTCGTGATGAGCCCGTTGGCCGGCGCGCTCACCGCGAGCACGGGCGGGTGGGTATCGAGCGTCACCTGGCGGACCTGGGTGGTCGTGTTGCCCGCGGCATCCGTCGCGGTCACGCTGAGGATGTTCGTCCCTTCGGTGAGGGCCACGGGCCCGCTGAACGATCCCGTCCCATCCACGGCGAACGGCACGCCGTTCACGTTGACCGTGACGGCGGTCAGGTCCGTGACCGTCCCCGCGACGGTGACGCTCGCCTCGCGGGTGATCAGGCCGTCCGCGGGGCTCGTGAGCGTGAGCACGGGCGGCTGCGTGTCGTGGATGACCGTCCGGGTGGAGTCGGTGCTCAGCCCCGCCGCATCCGTCGCGTGCACCTGAATGCGGTTGCTCCCCTCCGTGGAGAGCGCCACCGTGGCCGTGAAGCTCGTCGGGCTCACCATCGTCGCCGGCTGCCCGTTCACCAGCACCGTCGTCGGCGTCTCGTCGTGGACGGTGCCCGAGACCACCACCTGGGTCTCCCGGGTGATGAAGTTCGGTGTCGGCTCGTTGATAGTGATCACGGGCGGCGTCACGTCGGTCGCAGTGAAGCACAGGTCGAGGAAGCCGTTCGGCTTCGCCGTGAGCGTGATGTCCACGGTGTTGTCGCCGCGTTGGAACGTGACGTCCTTGATGAGGCCGCCGACCTGCTGGTTCAGCTCGCTCTGCGACAGCACCGCCAACCCATTCACGAGGATGGTGGCGCTCGAGATACGCTGGGTGCCGTCGGGATTGCCGTTCACGATGCACATGCGGTACGGCGCGGCGGCGGTGGCCGAAATCGTCACGAGCTTCGTCTCGGTGACCGGGGTGCTCGTGGAGCGTGTGAACCGCTCGGGCCCGAAGACGAGGAAGCTCGCGTCCGGTGCGGAGAGGACGCTCACCGTCACCGCCGCCCCGGCGGGGCCCTGCACCGTCACCTGGATCGTGTCCTCGGCCAGGGCCTGCACCACGCGGGTCCAGCGCGCCGCGCCCGAGCCGAGGTCGCTCGCGGAGAGAATCGTGCTGCCGTTCAGGACGACCGATCCGCCCGTGACGCCGCCGTTGTCCACCTGAAGGGTGTAGCGCTGCCCCGGCGTGACCGCGACGGCGAAGCGCTCGACGTGGTAGGTGGCGCTGCCGGTGGGCGTGTCGAACGGCTTGGGGCCGTACACCGCCTGCGTGTCGCCGGGAGCTGCGGAGAGGGCGGGCGGTGCGGGCGGGCTCACCCGGCGTTCCAACCGGCGCAGCCCGCCGCCGAGCGCCGTGGGACCGAGCGTGATCAGCGCGGCGGCGAGGGCGACGGCGCCGAGGAGGGCCCAGGGGGCGGCCCCGCGGGCGGTGAAACGGGAGAACGAGCGTAGTGGCGCGGACGCATCAGGACGCATGGCGCGGCTTCCCGGAGCAAGGTGGGCGAGTGGATCTGCCGTCTAGAATCCGGCCGGAATGGTTGCGGCGTAATCAGCAATTCACCCGAGGGAGGGGTCGGGTGTTTACCCGACCCCGGTTCGGAGGAGGTGAAGGAGCAATATCATGCCGCGCGGATCGTATCCGCGCGGCGTCAATCGATCATCAATGAGGCTTCAACGATGGATCAGGCGACCTCGTGGATGCCGAGCTTGTCCATGAGGGTCGCGCGGTGGCACTCGGCGGTCTTCACAGAGATGCCGAGCAGCGCGGCGGCCTGCTTGGTCGTCTTGCCTTCAGCGATGAGCCGCAGGACCTCCCGTTCGCGCGGGCTGAGGCGCCCGTCGCCGTCGCCGTTCGTGCCGCGGCATGCCTGCATCACCGCACGGGAATAGCAGGGACTCACGTACAGCGCGCCGCCGCTCACATCACGGATCGCCTGGGCGAGATCCTGGATCCCCTGCGCTTTCACGAGGAACCCCTGGACGCCAGCTCGGAGCGCCTCCGGCACCAGCGACTCCTCCGCCACTCCCGTGAGCAAGAGCACTCGCGTGTCGGGGAGCGCCCGGAGGATCTCCCGGGCGGCCTCGACCCCGTTCAGGCGCGGCATCGCCAGATCGAGCACGGCCACATCGGGGTGGCGCTCCCGGGCGAGCGCGACGGCGGCTCGCCCATCCTCCGCTTCCGCCACCACCACGAAACCGCGCGACTTGAGCAAGCCGGAGAGCCCGCGTAACAGCACCGGATGATCGTCTGCGATGAGCACGCGGGGACGCGCCGGGCCACCGTTGCGCCGGCGCCGCACATTGAGAAGTCGCTGTATCGCCCGCCTGCCGAGTGCCGTAAGGAAAGACCGTCGTGGGGAGTTGCAGGGTTAAACGACTGTGCAAACTGCAACTTGTCAAGCCGGTCCCGTCGAAAGAGCAAAGGCCGGCACCAAACAAGGGCCGGCCCTCGAGAGCGGGCGACGGGATTCGAACCCGTGACGTCCAGCTTGGGAAGCTGGCATTCTACCCCTGAATTACGCCCGCGGGCAGCACCTCCAGGCGCCTCCCTAAGTTAGCAACCTACGGCTCAACGCGGTACTCCACGACTTCGGCCTGGCGACGGAGCTCCCCGCTGCACATGGTGCTCGATTAGAGCAGTATGAGAATCCCTTAACACCGCCTCGAGCCACTTCTCGCTCTCGCCCTACTCCTTCACCTTGCAGGTGGAACGCAACAGGTGACTACTTCCCACAAGGGAGGACTGATGACAAAGCTCATCTCACTTGCCATGGCAGCAGCAGCGGCACTCGTGGCTTGCTCGAGTGACCGCCCGATTACCGCTCCCACAAGCAGTCTGAATCCAAGTTTCTCCGCGAGCGCCCCGGCCAGCGTGACCAACTCAGGATTCTACGACCATCAGATCATCGAATACGAGGGGACCGCCGAGGTCACATCGTCACCGCAGGCAGCACAGCTGATCAGCCAGGGCAACATCGTCTTCCATATGGTCGGTCCAGATGGGTCCACACCGGCAGTGCAATGCGCTCGCCTGCTGGCAGCGTTGCCCAACGATGCGACGAGCTGCAACGTGCTCAACTTCATTCCCACTGAGGTCGGCTACAAGGGGGGCGCGTGGAATCTGCAGATCTTCCATTGGAAGGCGGGCGTCACCCCAATCGAGTTGAGCAAAGACGACGACATCCTAGCGGCGGTCGCGGCCGGGGAGGGAACGCTCCAAGTCACCTCGACCCTTGTTCGGTGCCCGCTGGTCAACTTCGCCAACCTGCGCTAGTCTGAAGCCCGAGCGGGCGTCGCGGTGGCACCGTGGTGCCACAGGTGGTGCCAACGCCAGCAGTTCTGGCCGGCGCTGGCGGGCGCTTGCGTCGCGTAACGCGTCGAAAAATCAACGGCCGTCGCTCGTGAGCGACGGCCGTCTCACCAACTGCCGTTGTCGCGTCGGCGCCACGCACGCCATTCCCACGGCGGTCGCGTTCCCGTGAGGCATGGCTACGCTGGGCCTACCGGGGCCTGAGCGTCGTTGCGCGCGGCGCAACATCGAAACGGGCCGGCTCAGCGCCGGCCCGTCCCCGGTTCGCCCGCTTCGCCCCAGCCGTTACGGTCCCTTATACCGCCACGCCACGATCCCGGTCCCGTCCACCTTGAGCTGGAACTGGTGGGTCGCTTCCCCATTCAAGGCGGGCACCTCGTGCGGCTGCGACGCCACGACGTCGCCCTTCTGGTTCACGAACTCGAACGTGATCGTGACCGGCGTGCTGGCCTTGGCGTGGAAGTTCCGCGCCGCCGCGTCGAGCCGCGCACCCTTGTCGCTCACGTTGAAGCTCGAGACGGTCACGTCGACCGGGAGCGCTTCGGCTATCTGCAGGTAGCGCAGCACCGAGTCCTTCTTCCCAATCAGCTGCCATCCCCCGGCGATCTTCGCGAGGGTGTTGCGGTTCATCGGGTCCACCCCGTACAGCCGCTGCGCCAGCGGCAGGACCTTGGCGGAGTCGCCCAACAGGTAGGAGATCCCCGCGAGGTTATAAAGGCCGTCGCGGTCGTACGGATCCTTCGCGAGCGCCGCCTCGTACGCCTTGACCACAAGGCGGTACTGCGGATCGGCCACCGCGTGGAACTTGCGCATGGTGTCGGCGGCCGCGGGCGCGCATTTCGCCGCGAGCTGGCCCGCGGTCAGCGCCGGGGTCTTCCGTTTCGCGGCCGCCCGGCACTGCTGCCCCATCTTGATCGTGTCGGGCGCGTCGGGGATGGTGCTCAGCACCACCTGCGCCGCGGAAAACAGATCGTTCGCCTCCGCCGAGTCCGCGTGATCGACGATCGCAGCATACAGCGCCGTCGCGGAATCAGACCTGCCCCTGTTGGTGTAGATCAAGGCGAGGCTCGCCATCGCCTGCACGTCACCCGGATAGGCTGCGAGGTACTCCCGGTAGGCGGCTCGCGCTTCGTCATAGCGTTGCATCGAGTGGTACACGCGCGCCACGTTGAAGAACGCGTCGCGCCGGTCCTTCGCGTACTTGGGGTCCGCGGCCGCGGGCACCGCCAGCCGGAAGTACTTGGCGGCCGAGTCTACGCGATTGGCGTAGACAATCGAGTCGTCCCGATACTTGGCGGGGTTCGTCCGCCGCAGCGCGGAATCGGGGGCCTCACGGCTGACGAACAGGTTTCCGAGGTAGATGAATCCCATCGGCTCCGCCTGGTAGATCGCGTTGCCGCGGCGGAAGCTGGCAATCGCCGAATCGGTGTTCCCCGCCTGCCATGCTTGTACGCCACCGTTGAAGACGGGCACCCACGCCTGACGGCGGTACAACCCGATGTCGTCCTTGCAGGCGGGAGCGAGCGCGAGCGCCTTGGTGAGGGCGGAGTCGGCCGCCACCAGGTCGTTCGCCATCAAGTAATAGCGCCCAAGATAGTACCACGCGGCGGGGTTCTTCTCCTGACCGCCGCTCGTCACGGCCTGGGTGAGGACGCGCTCCGCGTCCTTCAGGTCTTTCGTGCGCTCGTCGGCGAACTTCGTGGTGGTGGCGCTCTTCAAATAGAGCGTCCCCTGATTCACGAGCACGTGACCGGGCTTGATGTCGCACGCGGCGGGGAGCCACACCTGTGCGGTCGCGCGGCCTGACGCCGCGCCGGCGACACAGAGGAGCGCTCCGACGGCCTGCCTGACAGTCATGGTTGCTCCTTGGATTTGGCGACGAGGGCCTCGGCGTCGCGCTGCGCGACGCGGGCGATTTCGAGCGGTGGCTTCCCCAAGGCGCGCGCCGCCGCGAGCACATCCTCGTACTCGGGTTTCACCTGGACCCCGCCCCCTCCCCCCGCTCCTGAAGCATCGGGCTGCTCCAGCACCTTCACCCGCACGGCGACCTCCGGGGCGAGCTGCACGGTCACCTGGCGGCGCGGCAGCGTCGCGCGCTCCGCCAGCCAGCGGCGCACACCGGCCGTGGTGCTGTGGCGGAACAGCGCGGCGGTCACCGGCTCCGCCCGCTCTTCCGGGGCCACCACCTCGACCCGGAACCCGGAACGCCCCTTCTTCATTTGCACCGGCCAGGTCTGCACGTCGAGCGCCCCGGCGGCGACGAGCGCCTGCCGCAGCGGCTCCACGTACTCGGGGCTCATGTCGTCCAGGTCGGTCGCGAGCAGCACGACCCGCCCCGCCTCCCCCGCCTGCTCGGCGAGCAGGATGCGGAGCGCGTTCGGGTAGTGTCGTGGATCCCGCTGACCCGCGCCCCAACCGCCCTTCACCAGGCGCCACTGCCCGGGTGGGGGGCCCGACGAGAGCACGCGTACCAGCGCGGCGCCGGTCGGCGTGGTCGCTTCCCCCTCCACCGGTCCCCCCCCGCCCTTGCCCCCCGCGGTGGTGAGCTCCACACCCTCCAGCAGGATCGCGGTCGCCGGAGCCGGCACGGGTAGCTTGCCGTGCGCCGCCTCCACCCACCCGTTCCCCACGGCCACCGGCCAGTTGTAGATGGCCTCGACCGCGAGCCGCTCGAATCCCTCGACGGCGCCGACGATGTCGAGCACCGCGTCCACGGCGCCGACCTCGTGCAGGTGCACCTGCTCCGGCGCCACGCCATGTACCCGGCCCTCGGCCTCGCCGATCAGCTGGAAGGCGCGCACCGCGCGCTGCTTCACCACGTCCGACAGCGGGGCCCGCTCGACCACCCGCACTAGCTCCCCCACGTGTCGCCCGTGAGGCTGATCGGGGATCCCGAACTCGACCTGCTTGCAGCCCACGCCCGAGCGGACCACGTCGCGGATCGTCACCGAGACGCCGTCGAGCCCCAGCCGCCCGGGGAGCGCCTTGAGCCACGCCTCCCCTTCCGGCACGCCGAGGGAGAGGAGCGCCCCCAGGGTCATGTCGCCGGAGATGCCGGCCGCGGGGTCCAGGATCGCGATGCGCATGCGTTGAGAAGCCGCTGAATATAAATGGGTTAGCCCCTGTAGAGCCACCCGGCGCCGGTGTTGAAGAGGACGATGTGCTCGCCGGCGCCGATCATCCCCCGCCGCGCGAGCTCCACCGCGCCCGCGAGTGCCGCCCCGCCCTCCGGCGACGCATCGATCCCTTCGAGCGTTTGGAGCTCGCGCGCCGCCGCGGCGAGCTGGGCGTCCGTGACCGCCACAGCGCCGCCCCCGCTCTCCCGCAACGCGCGCAGCATCAGGCGGTCGCCGAGCGGGGCCGGGACACGCAGTCCCGCAGCGATGGTCGCAGGCTCGCGCCACGGCGTGCAGGCCTCCGCCCCGGTCTCGAACGCCTGGACCACCGGCGCGCAGCCGGTCGATTGCACCGTGTACATCCGGGGCGGCGTGCCACGCACCCAGCCGGCCGCGGCCAGCTCGCGGAACGCCTTCCACATGCCGATCAGTCCGGTGCCTCCTCCGGTGGGGTACACGATCGCATCGGGCAGGGTCCAGCCCAGCTGCTCGGCAAGCTCGAGGCCGAGGGTTTTCTTCCCTTCGATCCGATAGGGCTCGCGCAGCGTCGAGACGTCTACCGCGCCCGTCTCCGCGGCATAGGCCCGCGCCGCCTTGCCGCAATCGCCGATGTGGCCGTCGACGAGCACGAGATCGCCGCCGAAGCTCCGGATCTGGGCGAGGATGGGCAGTGGCGTGCTCGCCGGCGCGTACACCCGCGCCGCTAGGCCGGCGCGGGCGGAGTACGCCGCGAGCGCGACGCCGGCGTTCCCGGCGGTGGGCACGACGAACCCGCGCGCGCCGGCGAGCGCCGCCCGCGTCACGGCCGCCGCGAGCCCGCGCGCCTTGAACGAGCCGGTGGGATTCGTCCCCTCGTCTTTGACGCGCAGACCGGGCAGCCCGTACGTGGCGCCGAGCCGCGGCGCCGCGAGGAGCGGCGTGCCGCCCTCGCCCAGCGTCACCGGTCGCTCGCCGCCGGCGAGCGGCAGCCACTCCCAGTAGCGCCACATCGTCCAGCGGCGCTCGCGCAGCAACGACTTCGTTTCGGGGGAGGGCGCGACGTGGTAGCGCACGAGATACGGCTGGCCGCACTCGCAGACGGTCGGGAGGCCGTCGGCGTCGCGGGTGGTGCCGCAGGCGGAGCATTCGAGGGACCAGGGGAAGGTCACGGAGTCGCGCCTCGAGAAGGGCGCGAGTGAACTCGCGGCTCGGCCTCGGCCCGTGAACGCGCGGTCCGCGCACTCCGCTTCAGCGGACGAGGCCGAGTCGCGGCTTCAGCCGCGGGTTCACGTGCGCGCACGCAAGCGCTCGAGGATCCGCTCCGCCAGGGTCGTCGAGAATCCGGGCAGCGCCGCGATCTCGGCCGGCGTCGCGGTCTTCACGCCCGCGAGCGAGCCGAATCGCTCGAGCAGCACCCGTCGTCGGTTTGGTCCGATCCCGGGAATCGTGAGCAGCTCGGACGTGATGGTGCGCCCGGCGCGGCGCTCGCGGCTGTAGCTCACGGCGAAGCGGTGCGCCTCGTCCCGCGCGCGCTGGAGCAGCTTGAGCGACGGGCTGCGACGCGAGAGGCGGAGCGGGTCGGCCTGGCCCGGCAGGAAGATCTCCTCGTCGCGCTTCGCCAGGCTGACGATCGGCAGCTTCTCCTGGCCGAGGTCCCGCGCCGCGTCGAGCGCCGCGCCAAGCTGCCCCTTGCCACCGTCGATCACCACCAGGTCAGGGACGGGCTTCTGTTCCGTGATCCGCCGCGACAGATAGCGTGTCACCACCTCGCGCACCGCAGCGAAATCGTCCTGGGGCGCTCCCCGGATCCGGAACCGGCGGTACTCCGCCTGCTTGGGCCGTCCCGCTTCGAACCAGACCAGCGATCCCACCGTGTCGCGCCCCTGGTTGGTCGAGATGTCGATGCAGACGAACGAGCGTGGGACCGCCGCAAGCCCCAGGTCGCGGCCCAGCGCGAACACCGGGTCCGCCGAGCGCTCGTCGATGTCGAAGCTCTCGATCTTCAGGCCGTCCAGCAGATAGCGGGCGTTCTGGTCGGCGAGCTCCGCGAGCTTCGCGTTGGTGCCGCGCTGCGGGAGGTGCCACTCGACCGCAGGCGCGAGCTGCTCGAGCGACTCGAGGTCCTCGGGGGGAAACGGCAAGAGCACCTTCCGGGCCCGCACCTCGAGCGGCAGGTAGCAGCGTACCAGGAACGCCGCGAGCACCGCGCCCTCGGTCGCGTGCTCGGCGTTCTCGAAAAACCAGTGGTCGCGGGCGATCAACTTTCCGTCGCGCACCCGCAGCACGACCCCGCACGCATCGTCGCCGTCGCGCGCGCAGCCGACCGCGTCCGCGTCCCCACCGCCCACCAGCTCGACGGTCTGCGGCTGCTCCAGCTGGTCGAGCCACTGCAGCGCATCGCGCAGCTGCGCCGCGCGCTCGAAGTCCTGGGCGCGGCTCGCCTCGAGCATCCGCTCGCGCAGGCGCTGCCGCACGTCCACGGTCTTGCCCTCGAGGAACAGGAGCACGTCCTCGATCATGCGGCGGTAGTCCGCCTCGCTCTGATAGCCGACACAGGGCGCTTTGCAGCGCTCGATGTGGTAGTCGAGGCAAGGCCGCGGTGGAGCCTCTCGGGGCAGGTCCCAGTGGCAGGAGCGCACGGTGAAGATGCGGCGGATGATCTTGAGGGTTTGCCGCAGCGTGGCGACGTCGGTGTACGGCCCGAAGTACCTCGCCCCAGGGAGGTTCACTCGCCGCACCACCAGCACGCGCGGGAACGGCTCCGTGAGCGTCACCGCGATGCGGGGATAGCTCTTGTCGTCGGTGAGCCGGATGTTGAAGCGGGGCTTGTGCTCCTTGATGAGGTTGTTCTCGAGCAACAGGGCCTGGGCTTCGTTCGGGACGATGATCGTCTCGAGGTCGGCGATCTGGCCGGCCAGCGCGGCCCGCTCGGGCGTGCTCCCCGCATCGGGCCCGAAGTAGCTCGGCACGCGGGCGCGCAGGCTCTTCGCCTTCCCCACGTACAGGATCTCGCCGCCCGCGTTCTTCCAGAGGTACACGCCGGGCTTGTCGGGGAGGGCTGCTAGCTTGCGCGCCAGGCCGTCAGGGATTGCCATGTCCGGGTGGCGTCGGGATGCTTGAGCGCCAGGGTGAGTGCGCCATACACCACCCCAAAAATAGCCAGCACGACAACCCCCCGAGGCACCGGCGCGATCGCGGCGACGAGCCGCGCCGCACCGCCGCTCAGCGCCGCGGCCACCACGCTGGCGAGCAGCGCGATGCCGAACGCCCGCCAGTCCGGTCGCCGCAGCACCGTGCCGATGCGCTGGCTGAGATCGTACAGGTGCAGCGTGGTGTTCAGGAACGCGCCCAGCGACGAGCCGAGCGCGATCCCCGCCACGCCGATCCAGCGCATCAGCAGCCAGGCGAGCGCGGTGGACACCACCAGCGACGAGGCCGCGATCTTGACCGGCGTACGCGTATCGCGCATGGCGTAGAATCCCGAGGCGAACAGCTTGACCGTCGCCTGGCCCACGAGGCCCACGCCATAGGCCGCGAGCACGCCGCCCACCACCGCGGTCGCGTCGGCGGTGAACCGCCCCGTCTGGTACAGCGCGGCGATGATCTCCCGATTGAGCGCGATGAACGCGAGCGACGAGGGCAGCACGAAGAACGCGATGCGCCGGAACCCGACGGCGATCCGGGCCCGGAGCTGGTCGTTCGGCGCGGCCCCGATCGCGTCGCGCGACAGCTCCGGCAGCGCCACCGCGGTGACCGACACGCCAAACAGGCTGATCGGCAGCACCTGCACCAGCTGCGCGTACCCGAGGGCCGACACGCCGCCCGGGCCCGTGAAGGAGCCCAGCAGCGTGTCGATCAATCCCGAGACCTGCGCGACCCCCGCCCCGAGCAACAGCGGCAGCCAGGCGACGATCACGTTCCGCACGCCTTCGGGCGCGGTGGAGACTCGCAGCGGGATCCCGCGCAACAGCCGCCAGCAGGCGGGCAGCTGCACGACGATCTGGAGCACGCTGCCGGCGACCGTGCCCCAGGCCAGCGCGAGCGCCAGCCGGTGCAGCTGGGCGTCGACGGGAAGCGCGCGGTTTGCGAGCCACGTCCCCGCCGCGACCATCGCCGCGATCCCGGCGACGTTCCACAGCGCGGGGGCCGCGTACGGTAAGAAGAACCGCCGGTGGGTGTTGAGAATCCCGAGGCACCAGGCCGAGACGACCATGAGCCCGGTCATCGGAAACAGGATCCGCACCAGGGTGATCGTGAGCTCGCGCCGAGGCTGGTCGAAGCCCTTGGCGATGACCGTGGTGATGGCGGGCGCGAAGGCGATCCCGAGCAGAGCGAGGACGCCCGAGGCGAGGAGCAGCAGGCCCAGGACGGCGCCCGCGAGCGCCCGGGCCGCGCTCTTGTCGGCGCGCTCGTTGAGCGCAGCGTACATCGGGATGAACGAGGCCGAGAGCGTCCCTTCGCCCAGCAGGTTGCGGATGGTGTTGGGGATGCGCAGGGCGGCGCGGAACGCGTCCGCCGGGATGCTCTCGTTCCCGAAATAGTACGCGAACACGCGCTCGCGCACGTACCCGAGCACACGGGTCAGGAAGATCCCGGCGGCGACCTGCGCTGCCTGGCGTCCCCCGCCCCCGGCGCCGGGCTGAGCCACCGTCAGGACGGCCGCTGCTTCTTGGTGGGATCCTCCAGCAGGCGCTGGACGAATTGCAGCTCCTCGCGCATCCCGGCGAGCGAGCGGTTCACGTCCTCGAGGTCGGTTTCCAGCGCCTCAATGCGTCGCTCTAGCTGTCGCACGCCCGCGCCACCGCCGTCTCCCTGCCCCTCGAGCCGTCGCGCGACCGAGCGTCCCAGAGGCGAATCGAGCAGGATCGCGGTGATGGGAATCATGAGGGCGACGATCAGCACGACCACGAAGAGCCACATGGCAGGGATTCTACGGAGCGTCCGCCCAGCGCGCTACCTCGCGCGCGAGCGCGTCGAGGAGATCGGGCCCGTAGCGGATCGAGAATGAGGCCAGCGTGAGCACGCGCTCCTGCGGCTCGCCCTGGGGATACACGGCCGCGCGTACGCGGGCGATCTGGCGCACCAGCGTCTCGTTCTCCCGCTTCAGGCTCGCCACCAGCTTCTTCTCGATCTCCTGCGCGCCGGCGAGCGCCGCGTTGCGCGCCGACTGCACCGTGCGCTCGAGCGTGGGATCGATCGCCGACACGTCGCGGCCCAGCCGCTCGTAACGCTCGGCAAGCTCCCGCCGCAACCCCGCGAGCGCCTCGGCGGTCTCGCGCGGAAGCGCCTCCCGCATCAGTCGGGCCTCGAGTTCGCCGGGCCTGCCATTCAGCGCCTCGAGGCCGAGCCCGTAGCGCTCCATCCACTTCTCCACGCGCCCCTCGACGATCACTCCCGACCAGCGCGGCACCGGCGCTTGGCGCGCGACCCCCCTGCCCCCGCTCCCGAGCGCCTCGTACAGCGGGGCGGCGTCGGGCAGGTACTTGAGCTCGGCCGGTCCTCCGGCGTAGGCGACGGTGGGCAACAGCGCCGCCTCGACCACGGGCCGCAGCAGCACGTTGGGCGACAGCCGCTCGGGGGCCTCCCGCGCGATGCGCTCGAGGTCGCCACGCGTGAACCGCTCACCGCTCCGGCGGGTCACGAACGCGTCGCCCTTGCGCTCCAGTCGATCCCGCCCCAGGCGCCCCTCGACGAACACCGGGGTGTAGCCGTCGGGCAGCGTCACGTCGAGGCCCTTCAGGGTCCACGGGGCCGCCGCGCGCTTGGCGCCGGCGTCGTATGCCCGCAGCACGACGAGGCCGCCCGCTCCGAGCAGCGCCTGCAGCGCCTCGGCGAACGCGTCCGCGAGCGTGGCGTCGGGGCGATAACATCGCCCCAGCCACGCCACGACGTCGGCTTTGAACTCCGTGTCGGGTGTCCCCGCGCGCAGCCGCTCCAGCGCGCCGCCGATCTCCTCGCCGCAACGCTCGCGCGCGAGCGGCACCAGGGGCGCGTCCGGCGCCCGCTCGCGCAGCACGATCGGCGCGACCTCCCCCGCGGCGTCGAGGAACGCCGTGTGGCTCGCCTCGGCAAAATCGTGATCGTCGCCCGCGACCCAAAACACGGGCACGACCGGCGTGCGGCGGTCGCGCTCGACCCGACGGGCGAGCGCCAGCGCCGACAGCGCTTTGTAGACGGTGTAGAGCGGCCCCGTGAAGAGCCCCGGCTGCTGGCCCGTCGTGACCGCCAGCACCTCGCCCGCCGCGAGCCGATCGCGCCCAGGCCCGGGCAGCGCCGCGGCGATCACCTCGGGTGCCACTCGGCGCGGGGCGAGAGGTTCCTCGGGAAGCTTGAGCGGCGCGATCGGCGTCTCGATGATCCGCGGTATCACTCTTCCCTCTTCCCCCTTCCCTGTTCCACGGTTTCTCCGAACACGTCCGCGTGAAACGTGAACACCTCGGTCCCCGGTTCCCGCCACTCCTGGGGGGGGAGTCCGGCCTTGCGGCAGGCCGCCGTGAGGAACGCCTCGGGCTCCAAATGATAGTTGGTCGCCACCTGCGGGAGCAGCAGCCCGATGTGGCGACCGCGCCGCACGATCAGTCCGTCCCGCCCGACCACGACGCACGCCGGCTCGACGGGCGCGGGCAGCGGCGTAGGGTCGGACAGGACGGAGATTTCGAGGGCGAGACCCGGCAGCTCGTCGGGCTCGATCGGAGCGAAGCGAGGATCGTCTTCCGCGGCGGCGACGGTCATCTCGCGCACCAGTGCGCCCAGCTCGCGGTCGGCCGCGATGTGGCCGATGCAGCCGCGCAGCGCGCCGCGTTCCAAGATGGTCACGAAGGCCCCCCGCATCAGCGCCGCCCCCGGGGCGGCGGGCACGGCCGGCAGCGGTCGCCCGGCGAGGTGCGCCTCGAGGGTCAAGCGCGCCAGGCCCAGCAGCGCGGCGCGATCCGCCGCCGTCAGCTCAGGGCCCGCGATGGTAGGGCTCTCCCCGGCGGATGGTGTACGCGCGGTACAGCTGCTCGTACAGGATCACCCGCGCCAGCTCGTGCGGCAAGGTGAGCGCGGAGAAGCTCCAGACCCGCTCCGCCTGCCGCAGCAACGCCGCCGGCAGCGCCTCCGCGCCGCCAATCGCGAACGTCACGTCCCGGGCGTCCATCTCCCAGCGGGCCGTCCAGTCGGCGAGCTGGACGGACGTGCACTGCTCACCCGCCTCGGACAACGCGACGAGGCGCGAGCCCTCGGGAATCGCCTCGAGGAGTCGCGCCTCGTCCTTCACTTCCCGCTCCTCGAGCCGCGTATAGCGCCGCAGCCGGCCGAGGTACTCGTCACAGGCCGCGCGGAGCGCCGCGTCCTTCACGCGGCCCACCGCGACGACGCGGTAGCGCATCAGGCATACATCCCACGCAGCCGGTGCATCGCCGCCACGCGGTCCACCGCGAGCATGTAGCAGGCGATGCGGGTGCTCACCTTATGCTTCTCCACCATCGCCATGACCTCGTGGAACGAGCGCGTCATGATCGTCTCCAGCCGCTTGTTCACCGTGTCCTCGTCCCAGAAGTACCCGCCGCGGTCCTGCACCCACTCGAAGTAACTCACCGTCACCCCACCGGCATTCGCAAGGATGTCGGGAATCACGAAGATGCCCTTCTTCTCCAGAATGTCGTCGGCCGCCGCGGTCGTCGGGCCGTTCGCCCCCTCGCAAATGATCTTCGCCTTGATGTGGGGGGCGTTCTTGCGGGTGATGACGTTCTCGGTCGCGGCGGGCACCAGTACGTCGCAGTCGACGGTCAGCAGTTGATCCTTGCCGATCGCGTCGGCCTTGGGGTAGCCCGTGAGTTGGCGCCGCTCCCGCACCCAGGTGAGCAGATCGGTGATGTCCAGACCCCGGGGGGTGTGGACCGCACCCGACTTGTCGGACACCGCGACGATGACCGCCCCCTCCTTCGCCATCAGGTCCGCCGCCACCGAGCCGACGTTCCCGAACCCTTGCACCGCCACCCGCGCCCCCTTGAGGCTCATCCCCTGCTTCGCGAGCGCTTCGCGCGTCACGATCATGCACCCGCGGCCCGTCGCCTCGCGCCGGCCGAGCGAGCCGCCCATCTCCACCGGCTTGCCCGTCACCACGGCCGTCACGGTGTGACGTTTGTGCATGGAGTAGGTGTCCATGATCCACGCCATCACCCGCTCGTTGGTGTTCACGTCCGGCGCGGGCACGTCCGAATCGGGGCCCAGCGTCTCGATGATGCTGGACGTGTAGCGCCGGGTCACGCGCTCGAGTTCGGCGAGCGACATCGCCGCCGGGTCGCACACGACTCCACCCTTGGCCCCGCCGAAGGGGATGTTCACGAGCGCGCATTTCCACGTCATCCACGCCGCCAGCGCCTTGACCTCCTCCAACGTGACGTTCAGGTCGAACCGAATCCCTCCCTTGGCCGGCCCACGTGACGTGTTGTATAAGACACGGTAGCCGGTGTACACCTCGACCTCGCCGTTGTCACGGATGATGGGAACCGACGTAATGATCTGCTTCTCGGGGTTGCGGAGGACTTTGTAGAGGCCGGGATCGAGGTTCAACAGGTGGGCGGCGTGATCGAAGCGCTCCATCATCGCCTCGAACGGGTTTTCCTCCGCCAGGAAGGTGTCTTTCTCCGGCCCGATGAGGGGCTGAGCTGGGGACTTGATCGCAGGGTCGCTCATGGCGCTCGGGATGACGGGTCGGCGTAGGTCGGCCAGGGTTCAGGCTGGGGACGAGACCAGGGCGTCCAACGCCTGCTCCAGCGCCCGGCCGTTTCGTTCCCAGCGGACGGCAAGCACGGCGACGAGCGGTTCGGGGGCTTCCTCGGGCCACCGCCCGCGGAGCTTCACGGCGTCCTTTTCGGTGACTACAACATAATCGCTCCCCGCGGCGGCCCGCACGAGGCGGCGCAGATCGGCAGGGCCGTACCGGTGATGATCTTGATACGCCTGAAGTTGCACGGTTGCGCCGACGGCCCGCAGCTGCGCTCCGAAGCTCTCCGGATCGGCGATCCCAGCCGCGGCCACCACGCGCCGCCCGCCGAGCGAGTCGGGCTCGTGCCGCGTTCCGGACCGCATCCCCTCGAGGTGACTCAAGGCCAGGTGCGCGATGCAGAGGGGCGCCCCCCTACCTCGCCCCCCCGGACGGGGGCGGCCAAGCCATGCGGCGAGCGCCTCCGCGGCATCCGGTTGGGCCCGCTTCCGGGTCACCACGATCAGGTCCGCTCGATCGAGGGCATCCGACCCCTCGCGCCACGGACCGGCAGGGAGCGGCCATACGGACATGCCGACGCTCTCCGCGCTCACAACGGCGACGTTGAGGTCGCGCGCGACCCGCAGCAGCTGGTAGGCATCGTCCAGGACCAGGATGTCCGCGCCCCGCGCTTGGGCCATGCGGGCGCCCGCCGCGCGATCCGGGTTTGCCACGACGACGGCTTCGGGCACGAGTCGCTCATGCACTTGGGGCTCGTCGCCACCGTAGCCGCGCAGCAGGATCCCGGGCCTCCGCCCGCGGTCCGCGTAGTAGCGTGCGATCCAGGCGGCGAGCGGAGTCTTTCCCGTGCCGCCGACCGAGAGGTTGCCTACCGCCACAGCCGGGAGGGGCAAGGGCTCGACGCGCCGCCAACCCGCCCGATACGCGGCCGCGCGCAGCTTCATCACACCCCAATACAGAGCGGCGAACGGTGTGAGGGGGAGGCGCGCGACCCGGGCCGCGGAGGCGCTGCTCCAGAGCCACCGGACAGCGCGGCCGGCGCTCACTCTTCCCTGTTCCCCCTTCCCTCTTCCCCACCGTAAGTGACTTGTCGCAGCGCCCGCTCAGTCGCTACGATTCCCCGCCGCAATGCTTCCTTCCCCTCGCCCACCGACAGCGGGGCGGAGTAGGCGACGTCCACCGCCGCGAAGGGCTTGGGGATGCAGAACCGGTCCCACGACTGGATCCACCACGCGGAGGCGGCGCGTGCGCCGGCGGCGATGACGAGCGCGTTGGCGTGCTGCGCCGCGGCGAGCGCGCCGGGCTTCATCCGCTCGGCGGGCCCGCGGGGGCCGTCGGGGGTGAGCGCGACCTCGGCGCCCCGCTGCAGGGCGCGCACCAACCCCAGCAGGCCGACGTCCCCCCCACGCCGCGACGATCCCCGCACTACCCGGTAGCCCCAGTGCTGGGACAGCGCCGCCAGGTACCCGCCGTCGCGATGCCGGCTGATCAGGAGTGCCACGCCCTCGTCGCGCCGGTGATACAGGAGGGGGAGAATGCGACTGTGCCAGAGGACGTAGACGACGGGCCGCCCCGTGGCGCGCGCCGCGGTGACGTGCTCCCAGCCGTGCACGCGGTAGCGCCACGTCGCCGCCAGCAGCCGCATCAAGCCGGCGGCCAATCCCAGCTTCACCCCAGCAGCTCCGCGGCGAGCGCCGCCACGCGGTCCGCGGCGCCGGGCGGGCCGAGCCGGTCGCGCACCAGCGCGAGGCCGTCCCGCTGGTGCCGCGCGGCGGTGCTGGCGGGATCGAGCAGAGGCAGAACCGCTTCCGCCAGCGCGTCCGGCGTCACCGCCCCCTGGAGAAACTCGGGCGCCACCTCCCGCCCGGCGATCAGGTTCACGAGGCCCACGTGCGGTACGCGCAGCACCCGGATCGCGATGGCGAATGACACCGCGTTGAGCCGATAGGCGATCGCCATCGGCACGTCCGCCAGCGCGGCCTCGAGGGTCGTCGTGCCCGACTTGCAGAGTCCGGCGTCCGCCGCCGCGAAGACGGGGAGGGGGTCGCCCCAGTGCATCCGGATCGCGCCCGGTCGGGGATAGCGGCCGCGCGGCGTGGCCGCGACGACGACCTGGACGTCCGGCCGCTCAGCGAGCACGCGCCCGGCGGCGTCGCGGAACGCCGGCCACAGCCGACGCACCTCTTGCGGGCGGCTCCCGGGAAACAGGCCGAGCACCGGACGGGCCGGGTCGAGCCCGAGCCCGCGGCGCGCCTCGGCGCGGGCCGGCGGGGGAGGACGGTCCTTGAGCGGATGGCCGACGAACGTCGTCGGCACGCCGTGGTCGCGGAAGAACGGCTCCTCGAACGGCAGGATCACCGCCAGCCGGCGCACCGCGGCGAGCCGGCGCACGCGAGCCGCGCCCCAGGCCCACATCTGCGGGGCGATATAGTAGAGGACGGGGATGCCGGCGGCGTGGGCGGCGGCGGCGGCGCGCAGGTGGTACCCGGGGTAGTCGACGAGCACGACGAGATCGTAGCGCCTGGCCCGGAACGCGTCGCGCGCCCGCCCGAGCAGGCGGACGTGGGCGGGCAGCTTCCACAGCGCTTCGACGAAACCCACCACGGACATCCGCTCCATGCGGTCGAGCACGGTCGCGCCGGCGGCCTCGAGGCTGGGGCCTCCAAACGCCTCGAAGGCGGCCGTCGGCAGGCGGCGCCGCAGGGCGGTCACGACGGCGGCGGCATGCGCATCCCCCGACGGCTCGCCCGCGGAGATGTAGATGCGGCGCGCGCGGCTCACGGCCGCGCGGCGGCCAGCGACGCGGTGGGCGAGGCCTGGACGGCAGCGGCGACCCGAAACGCGAGCGCCAGCGCCTCCGCCCCGGCCGCGCCCGACACCACGACGTCCTCCTCGCCGCGCACGGCGCGCAGGAAGCTCTCAAGCTCGAGCTGCAAGGGTTCCGCCTCCGGCGCTTCGAGCCGCACGTGCTCCACGATCTGCTCCAGCTGCGTGGCGCCGAGGCCTTGCCACCCGGGCTTCAGCCGAAAGAAATCCCCGTTCCCCTGCGCGAGATCGAGGGAGAAGTACCCGGTCGGCTGGAAGATGCGGAGCTTGCGGGTACGCTCGCGCGACACCCGACTCGCCGTGAGGTTCGCGATGGCGCCGTTCGCGAACTCGATGCGCGCGTTCGCGATGTCGACGTGGGGCGTGAGGATCGCGACGCCGGCCGCGCGCACGTCGCTCACGGGGGCGCCCACGAGCTCGAGCACCAGGTCGAGGTCGTGGATCATCAGGTCGAGGATCACGGCGACGTCGCTGCCGCGCGGCTGGAACGGCGCGAGGCGGTCGATCTGCAGGAAGCGCGGCTCGTCGAGGTGCGCCGCCGCCGCCCGCACGGCACGGTTGAACCGCTCCACGTGCCCGACCTGCAGCACCACGCCCCGCTCCGCCGCGCTCCGCACCAGCGCTTCGGCCCCGGCCCCCGAGTCGGCGAGCGGCTTCTCCATCAGCAGGGCGATGCCGCGCTCCAGCACGGCGAGCCCCACCGTCGCGTGGGCGGGGGTCGGCACGGCCACCGTGACCGCGTCCACCCGGTCGAGCAGCGCCTCGAGCGACGGCAGCGCCACCGTCTCGAGCTGCTGCGCCACGTCCGCCGCGCGCGCGGGGTTCTTGTCGTAGATCCCGACGAAGTCCACGCCCGGCATCCGCCGCAGGAGCCGCGCGTGATGGAAGCCCAGGGCTCCCGTGCCGACGACGCCCGCCCGCACCGGCGGCGCTCCGCTCGCCCTGCCCCTTCCGCCCGCCCGGCTCAGACCAGCACTCCCCGCTGCGACGCTTCGATGAACTTGAGGAAGTGCTCGACCTCGGGGACTGCGGGCAGCTCGGCGCGCGCCTTCGCGATCCCCTGGCTCACCGTCATGTCCGAGTTGAACAGCAGCCGGTAGGCGCGCTTGAGCGCCAACTTCGCTTCGGGCGAGAACCCCGCCCGCTGCAGGCCCACCGAGTTCAGTCCGTAGAGGTGCACCGGGTTGCCCACCGCCTTGGTGAAGGGCGGCACGTCCTGGTTCACGCGGGATCCGCCGCCCACGAACGCGAACGTGCCGATGCGTACGAACTGGTGAATCGGCACCAGGCCCGAGATGATGGCGCGGTTCTCGATGGTCACGTGCCCCGCCATCTGCACGGCGTTGGCGATGATCACGTCGTCGCCCACGACGCAGTCGTGCGCCAGGTGCACGTAGGACATCAGGAAGCAGCGTTGCCCCACCGAGGTCTTCCCCGTCGCCGCGGTTCCGCGGTTGATCGTGCAGTACTCGCGGATCACGGTGGCGTCGCCCACCTCCACCCACGTGTCCTCGCCCATGTACTTGAGGTCCTGCGGGTCGTTCCCGAGGACGCTGCCATAGCCCACCTTGACCCCGGTGCCGAGCTTCACATTCCGCTCGAGCACCGCGTGGGCCGCGATGTGGCAGCGCTCCCCCACGGTGACGCGGGGTCCGATGATCGCGTACGGCCCGACCGTCACGTCGCCGTCCACGTGGGCGGTGGGGTCGACGAGGGCGGTCCGGTGGATCACCGGTCGACCACCGTCGCCATCATCTCCGCCTCGGCCACCACCTGGCCGTCCACGTACCCCACGCCTTTCATCTTGCACGTCTTACCACGGAATTGGACCATGTCCAGCTCGAACCGGATTTGGTCCCCCGGGACCACCGGGCGGCGGAACTTCACGTTGTCCAGGGACATGAAGTAGACGACCTTGTCCTCGACGTTCTGGCCCTCGAAGTAGCTCATCAGGAGCATGCCGCCCACCTGCGCCATCGCCTCGATGATGAGCACCCCGGGCATGATCGGGTGGCCGGGGAAATGGCCCTGGAAGAACGGCTCGTTGATGGTGACGTTCTTGATCCCGACGATGCGCTGCTGCCCCTCCACCTCGACGATCCGGTCGACGAGCAGGAAGGGGTAGCGATGCGGCAAGACGTCCATGATGCGGCCGATGTCCATCTTCGGGGGGCCGGTGCGGCGCGCTGCCCGGGCGAGGGCGCGCGCCAGCGCGATGTTTCCGCCGTGGCTGGGCCGCGTGGCGACGATGTGCGCCCGCACGCGGGCGCCCGTCAGCGCCAGATCACCGAGGATATCGGCCGCTTTGTGCCGCACGAACTCGTCGGGCCAGCGCAGCTGGCCGCCGTCCGCGAGGCCCCGCTCGTCCAGCACGATCGCGCTGGCGCTCGACGCCCCCCGGATGAGCCCCTTCGCCTGGAGCGCCGCGACCTCGCTCGTGAATCCGAACGTCCGCGCCGGCGCGAGCTCGCGCGCGAACGCCTCGGGCGTCACGCTGAAGCTCCCCGTCTGCCGGCCGATGAGCGGGTGCGGCCACTCGATCGTGACCGTGAGCCGCAGCTCCTTCGCCGGCGCCACGACATAGCTGGCGTCGCCTTCCGTCACGGTGAACGGCGCCGCCACCGTGAGGATCAGGGGTTCGCCGCTGGTCTCCGTCGGGCCGGCGCGCTCGAGCGCCTCGAAGTACGGTTGGAAACTGCCGTCGAAGATCGGCGGCTCGGGTCCGCTCAGGTCGACGGTGAGGTCGTCGAGCTCGAGGGCGGCCGCGGCCGCGAGCAGGTGCTCGACCGTGTGAATCGTCGTCTCGCCCCGGCCGATCGCCGTGCGCCGCTCGATCGCCTCGACCTCGGAGAGCAGCGCGGGCACTTCGGGGTTTCCCTTCAGGTCCACGCGCCGGAACACGATCCCCCGACCGGCCGGCGCCGGGAGGAACGTCGCCTCGGTCCGCGCCCCAGTGTGGAGGCCGGTCCCGGAGAGGGAGGCCTTCTGCCGGATGCTGCGCCTAGGGTTGGGACTCATCGGTCCGCCGCACCAGCGCTTCCAGGTCGTCGACGATGTCGGTCAGCCGGTACAGGGCCGCCTGAGCCCGCAAGAACTCCCGGTGGTTGCGCGCCGGGTAACCGGTCACGGTCGCCCCCGGCTCGATGTCACCGATCACGCCGCCCTGCACGGTCACCCGCGCCCCGCGCCCGATGGTGATGTGGTCGGCGAGCCCCGCCTGCCCCGCCAGGAATACGTCGTCCTCGACGTGGGTGCTGCCGGCGATCCCCGCCTGCCCCGCGATGAGGCAGCGCGCCCCGATGCGGCAGTTGTGCCCGATCTGCACCAGGTTGTCGATCTTCGTCCCCGCGCCGATCACCGTGTCGTCCACGCTGCCGCGATCGATCGTCGTGTTCGCGCCGATCTCCACGTCGTCCCCGATGAGGCAGCGCCCCACCTGGGGAATCTTGCGCGGCAGCTCGCCGTTCTTGCCCGGCACGTAGCCGAAGCCGTCGGACCCCAGCCGCACGCCCGCGTGCAGGATCACCCGGCTGCCCACCACGGTCCCGCTGTAGCACACCACGTGCGGGAATAGCTGGACGCCGTCCCCGAGCACGACGCCGTCCCCCAGGACGCACGCCGCGCCGATGCGGACGTCTTTCCCCAGGCGCACGCCCCGCCCCAGCACGGCATACGGGCCGATCGCCACCGGGTCCTGCCACACCGTGCCCGCGCCCACGACCGCCGTGCGGTGCACTCCCGGCTCCCAGGCGGGCTCGGGGTACAGGACGGGAATCACCGACAGCAGCGCGACGTGCGGATCCCGCACCAGGACCCGGCAGGCCGGGCCCGCCGAGTCTGCAGCGATCAGGTCCGGCTTGCAGAGCACGACGGCCGCGCTAGACCGTTGAAAATACGGGAGATAGCGCTTGCTGGCAAGAAACGACAGATCGTCCGGGCCGGCGCGGTCCAGGGGCGCGACTCCGGACACGGACACGTCGGGAGCACCCACCAACTGCCCCTCGGTGAGCGCGGCGATCTCCCGGGCGCTGAGCCGGCGGGCGCTCGCCAGGAGAGCCACGGGGTCGGGCGTCCCCCCCTACTGCGACTGCTTGAGCCGCTCGATCACCTTGGACGTGATGTCGAGGCTCGGGTCGGCGGCGACGATATTGCTCCCGGGGGCGTCGGCGTCGAAGATCAACTGGTAGTTCCCCTCCGCGCGAAGGCCCTGGATCACACCGTTGACGCGCGCCTGGATCGGCTGGAGCAGCTCGCGCTCGCGCTGCTGGGCCTTGTCCTGCAACTCGCCGGAGCGCTGCTCGAACTTCTGCTGCAGCTGCTGCAGCTCGCGCTGTTTGGTCTGCTTGGCCGCGGGGGAGAGAGCGACCTGCTGCCGGTCGAACGTCTTCACCGCGGAGTCGAGCTGCTGTTGCAGCTTCTGCACCTCGTCGCGGAACCCCTGGACTTCCTTGTTGAAACTGGACTCCGCGGCCGCGTAGCCCGGGGTCTGTTGCAGGATCGTCCGGGAGTTGATGAACGCCACTTTGAGCCCGGGCTGCGCCTGGGCCGGGGCCGCGACCGGCGCCGCTGCCGCGAGGCCGAGCCAGACCCCCACCATCACTGCACGCCTCATAACACGTCTCCCCAAGAGAAACCGGTACAGGTGACCCCGCCGACCGCGGGGGTTCGGATCAGAAGAAATTGCCGAGCTTGAAGTGCAGCTTGAAACCCGGGGCCGGCCGCCCCGCTGCGTCGGTGCGGTCGAAGCCGTACGCCCAGTCGATGCCGATCGGGCCGAGCGGCGAGATGATGCTCAAGCCGATGCCGGCGCCGCGGAACAGGCGTGTCGGGTCGAACTCCGCAGCTCGCGCCCACACATTGCCCGCGTCCACGAACGCGGCGACGTAGAACATCTGCGACAGTCGCACGCCGAACTCCCCGGTCATCGCGAGGTACGCCTTGCCGAAGGCGCTGGAGCTGGCCTGGCTCGAGCTGGCGTTGGGATCGAAGCCGTGCGGCGTGATCGAGAACTCGTCGTAGCCGCGGAGCGGGATGCCGTACTGCGTGCCGCCCATGGTGAACAGCTGGTCGATGAACGGCGACTTCCCGAACACGAAGCCCGAGCGGGTCGAGAAGCCCAGCACGAGCCTCACCGGGGCTGGGCCGCCGCCGCCCCCGCCCAAATGGCCGAGCGGCGCGTACCAGCGACCCTCGAGGTCGAGTCGCTGGAAGTTCCCCGTGCCGCCCAAGGGGCCGCCGCTCTGCGACAGGCCGATGGAGTGCATCGTGCCGGCGGTCGGGAACGGGAGGTCGATCCGCGTGTCCCGCATGATCGAGACGCCGATGGTCGAGCGCACGCAGTTGTTGCAGCTGAGGCTCGCCACGTTCGCGCTCCCGCCCGTGAACGTCTGATCGTCGAGCGCGTACGACACGAACAGTCGAGTGTAGCGATCGTTGAACGCGGGGAAGCCGAATTGCAGGTTGCCGCCGCGGCGCCGCACCTGGCCGAGGTCGGCGATGGTGTAGCGCAGCCGGGTGTTGTGCACGCCCATGGTGCCCGAGATGCGCGACTCGCGGATCGCCGGGTCGGTGTAGGAGACGTCGAAATCGTTGATGTTCTTCCCGAACTGCCACTGGAAGTGGCCGCGCTTCCCCTGCCCGAACAGGTTTGGCTCGTCGAGCCCGAGGAACCCGCCCACGCCCGTCCCTTGTCCCACCGAGGCGCCGAAGTTGACGTTGCCGGTGTGCTTCTCGGTCACCCGAAAGACGATGTCCACGTCCCCCTGGTCATTCGCCGGCCGGGTGTCGGGGAACGGGAGCGGCTGCTGGAAGAACCCGAGGTTCGAGATGTTCTGATAGGAGCGGATGAGCGCGTCCTGCCGAAACACGTCTCCGGGGAGCAGCACGATCGCCTCGCGGATCACGCGCTCGTGGGTCACGTCGTTCCCGGCGATCTCGATCTTGTTCACGATCGCCGGCTGGCCCTCGCTGATCACCCAGCGGAGGTCCACGACGGGCTTGCCGTCCGCGCCCGTGCGGCGGATCACCTCGGGCCGGACGCTCATGTAGATGTAGCCGTTGTTGTAGTAGAGCGTGCGGAGCTGCTGCGCGGCGTCGTCCCACTTCGCCTGGTCGAAATACGCCGGGCCGCGCTGGACCCCGCCCATGCCGAGGAATCCGGAGCGGCTCTCCCCCTTGAACGGGAACAGCGGCTGCAGCTCCTCCGTGGAGAAGCGGCGGTTGTCCACGATCTCGAACGTCCCCACCCGATACGGTTCGCCTTCGCTGACCTGCACGAGCAGCGTCGCCTTGCCGCTGGTGTCGTCGACCACCACCGTGTCGTGCAGCACCTGGAAGTCGACGTAGCCGTGGTCGCCGTAGAACTTCGGCAACCGCTCCTGGAGGTCCTCGCGCAGCTTCTCGTCGTCGAGCTCGCCCGAGCGGAACCACCAGAAGCCTTCGGGCCGTGTCTTCATGTGGCCGACCAGCTCGCTCGTCGGGAAGTGGGTGTTGCCTTGCAGCGCGACGCGCGCGATCGCGACGCGACGCCCCTCGTCCACGTCGAAGATCACCCGCACGCGCGCCGAGTCGCCCTCGTAGACCTGGACCACCTTCACCTGGGCGAGCGAGTAGCCCTGCGCGCGGTACAGCGAGTCGATGCGTCCCCGCGTCCGGGCGACCGCGGCCGGGTCGATCGGCCGCCCTTCGACGAGCTGGACCTTACCCTTGACGGCGCCCTCCGAGAGGCGGCTCACGCCGCGGACGGCCCATCGGATGAGGAGCGGGCGCTCGCGCACGCGCACCACGAGCCGCTGGCGGCCGCGCGCCGTGTCCTCCGCGATGCGGACGTCGTCGTATTGACCCGTGGCGTAGAGGGACAGGATGGCGCGCTGCACGTCGCGGTAGCCGATGGCCCGGCCGGGAGCGAGGCCGGCCTGCTCGAGGACCTGCTTGGGGTCGACGCGGCGGGTGCCGAGCACGATGATGGAGTCCGGCGCGACGCGGGCGGGGGGAGGGGGGGACACGGGCTCGCCCTGCGCGCGCGCGGCGCGCGGGGCGAGCACGGCCAAACCGAGCGAGATGACGGCGGGAAGCTTGCGGCTCACGCCTTCGTGCCGGAGAGCGCGCGGAACGCCAACCGTTCCTTATCCGGGGCCACGTCGACTTCAACCTCGTCGCCCCGCGCGAACTCGCCGACCAGGATCTTCTCCGACAGCGGATCCTCGACGTACTTCTGAATCGCGCGCTTCAGCGGGCGCGCGCCGAAGTGCTCATCGTAGCCGTGCTCCACCAGGAAGTCCGTGGCCGCCGGCGTCAACCGCAGCGTGAGCTCCTCGTCGCCCAGCCGCTTCTGCACTTCCCTGAGCAGGATCGCGACGATCTGGGCGATGTGCTCGCGCGTGAGCGGGTGGAACACGATGACGTCGTCCAGCCGGTTCAGGAACTCGGGGTTGAAAGTCTTGTTGATCTCCTCCTTGACCTTTTCCGCCAGCTTCTCGAAGGTCGCGCGGCTGTCCGGTTGCGCGAACCCGAGCGCCTTGCCCTTCACCATGTCGCGCGCGCCGACGTTCGAGGTCATGATGACCACGGTGTTCTTGAAGTCGATCACGCGACCGTAGTTGTCCGTGAGGTGGCCCTCATCGAGCACCTGCAGCAGAATGTTGAAGACGTCCGGGTGCGCCTTTTCGATCTCGTCGAGCAGGACGACCGAGTAGGGCTTGCGCCGCACCGCCTTCGTGAGCGTGCCGGAGTCTTCGTACCCCACGTACCCCGGCGGCGCGCCGATCAGCCGGCTCACGGAGAACTTCTCCATGTACTCCGACATGTCGACGCGGATCAGCGCGCTGGCGTCGGCGAACAGGAAGCGCGCCAGCCCGCGCGCCAGCTCGGTCTTGCCCACCCCGGTGGGGCCGGAAAAGATGAACGAGCCGATGGGCCGCTTGGGGTCCTTGAGCCCGGCCCGGCTGCGGCGGATGGCGCGCGAGATCACGGCGATCGCCTCGTCCTGGCCGACCACGGTCTGGTGCATCTCGTCTTCCATGCGGAGCAGGCGCGCCGTCTCGGCCTCCTGCAGCCGGGTCACGGGGATCCCGGTCCAGCGCGATACGATGAAGGCCACGCCTTCTTCGTTGATCGTGGGCCGGTGCGTCGCGCGCTCCTTCTCCCACGCCTCCTGCTTGCGCCGGATGTCAGCCTGCAGCTCGCGCTCCTGGTCGCGCAGCGCCGCCGCGCGCTCGAAGTTCTGGTCGCGGACCGCGGCTTCCTTGTCGGTGTTGATGTGCTCCAGCTTGTCCTTCAGCGCCGCCACCTCGGGCGGCGGCACCTGGGTCGCCAGCCGGGCCCGCGCCCCGGCTTCGTCGATCACGTCGATCGCCTTGTCTGGCAGGAAGCGGTCGGTGATATAGCGCTCCGACAGCTTGGCCGCCGCATCGAGCGATTCGTCGGGGAGGATCACCCGGTGGTGCTCCTCGTACCGCTTGCGCAGGCCCTTCAGGATCTCGATCGTCTCGTCCACCGTGGGTGGGTCGACGATCACCGTCTGGAAGCGCCGCTCGAGGGCGCCGTCCTTCTCGATGTACTTGCGGTATTCGTTGAGCGTGGACGCGCCGACGCACTGCAGCTCACCCCGCGCCAGCGCGGGCTTGAGCATGTTGGAGGCGTCCACCGCCCCCTCCGCCGCGCCCGCGCCCACCAGCGTGTGCAGCTCGTCGATGAACAGGATGATGTTGCGGTTCTGCGCGATCTCGTTGATGATCGCCTTGAGCCGCTCCTCGAACTGACCGCGATACTTGGTGCCCGCGATCACGGCCGCCATGTCGAGCGACAGCACGCGGTGATCTTTCAGGGCATCGGGGCACACACCGCTCGCGATCAGCTGTGCCAGCCCTTCGACGATCGCCGTCTTCCCCACGCCCGGCTCGCCGATCAGGACCGGGTTGTTCTTCTTGCGGCGCGACAGGATCTCCATCACGCGCTCGATTTCCTTCTGGCGCCCGATGGTGGGATCGAGTTGCCCCTCCGCCGCGAGCTGCGTCAGGTCACGGCAGAAGTGGTCGAGGGCCGGCGTCTTCGACTTCTTCTCGCTCTTCGGGCTGGCCGGCTGCGCGCCCGAGCCCGACGGCGCGGGCCCCGACGGCATCTCGCTGCCGAGCAGCCGCAGCGTCTCGGCGCGTGCCTGCTCCAGGTTCACCCCGGCGTCGGTCAACACCTGCGCGGCGATCCCCTTCTCCTCGCGCAGCAGGCCGAGCAACAGGTGCTCGGTCCCCACGTACGAGTGGTTCAGCTCGCGGGCCTCGCTCATCGCCAGCTCGAGAACTTTCTTCGCGCGCGAGGTGTACGGCAAGTCGGGCCCCGCCGCCGCGGCCGCCTTCCCCTTCTTGACCGTTTCCTCGATCTTCTGCTGGATCTCTTCGAGGTCGACGTTCAGGTTGGTGAGGACCGCCGCCGCCACGCCCTCGCCTTCGCGGATCAGTCCCAGCAGGATGTGCTCGGTGCCCACATACTCGTGGTGCAGCCGCGCGGCTTCTTCCCGCGCCATCTGCAACACCTTGCGCACCCGATCCGTGAAGTTGTAACCGTTCATCTCGCCCCCCGCCTCACGCCGCCTCCGCCTCGAGCACCCGCCTCACATGCGTGGCGCGCGCCGTCGGCAACTCGGGATCGCCGGTCTGCCGGCCCTCGAGCGCCGCTAGGTGCGCGGGCTGGGTGAAGATCAGCAGCTTATTGAGCGTGTATACACTCAACGCCGGAATCAGATTCAACCCGACGCCCAACCGCACTCCGCTGAGCAGATTCATCGTCTCTTCGAACGTCAGGCTGCGCGCGTACTTGAGCAGCCCGTAGGCCCGCCACACCTTGTCCGCCATGATGGTCGGCGCGTCGCGCAGCAGCACCTCGCGCGCCTGCTCCTCGTACTCGATGACCTGGCGGACGATCTTACCCAGGTGATCGAGCAGCTCATCCTCCGACTTGCCCAGGGTCGTCTGATTGGATAACTGAAAGAAGTTCCCGACGACCTCGCTTCCCTCCCCGTACAGCCCCCGGAAGGTGAGCCCCACCTGGGCCAGTCCTTGAAGTACCTTCCCGATCTCCTTTGTCAAGACGAGGCCCGGCAAGTGGATAAGCACGCTCGCCCGGAGCCCCGTCCCCGCGTTGGTCGGGCAGGAGGTAAGATAGCCAAATTCCGGGTGAAACGCGAAGGGAAGCAGCTTGCCAAGCTCAGCGTCCAGCACTTCCAGATCGGCATAGGCCTCCTCAAGGGCGAATCCCGAGCGCATTCCGTGCAATCGGAGGTGATCTTCCTCATTGACCATCACCCCGACCACACCCTGCACCAGCAGCGCCGCCCCGGGCCGGGGCCGCGCCTCCCGGTCGAGCCCGGCCAGCTCCTTGGAGACCAAGTGGCGCTCGTGCAGCAGCTGGCGGTCGGTGCGCTCGAGCTGATCGAGCGCGAAGATCACCGCGCCCCGCAGCCGCTCGCTGGCGGCGCCCGCCTCCTGCACGCGCGTGAGCACCGCGGTGCGGTCCGCGTCGCGGGCCCGCTGGCTGAACACGTGTCCTTCGAGGTTGCGGGCCAGCCGGATGCGGGTCGACAGCACGATGCTCCCCTTCGGCCCCGAAGCGTCGAGCCAGCCGACCCCGCCGTCGGGCAGCAACGAGAGATCGATCACTCGAGCACCCGGATGCGGTCGCGCAGCTCGGCCGCAAGCTCGAAGTTCTCGCTCTCGACGGCGCGGCGCAGCTGCTCCTTGAGGTCGAGCAACTGCAGCCGTGGGTCGGCGCTCCCCCCCTCACCCGGCGCGAGGTAGCGCTCACCGACGTGCTGGCTCGAGCCGTGCAGGCGCCGCAGCAGATCGCGCAGGTGGGACGCGAACGATTCGTAGCACTGCGCGCATCCCAACCGCCCCGACTCGCGGAAGTCCTTCAAGGTCGAGCCGCACGCCGCGCAGCGCAACCCGTCGGCGGGCGTCGGTAGCACGTTCCCCGCGCCCTTGCCCATGGCCTGGATGAAACCGCCGAGCGGGGACTTGAGAATTGAATCGCCGGTCTCGAAACCCTTTTGCTGGGCGCACTGCTTGCAGAGATGGAGCGTCACTTTCGTGTCGTTCTCCACCTTGGTGAGGTGGATTTCCACCTCGCGCTCCTTGCAGTTCTCGCACAGCATCAGGGTATCGCGTCCACCGATCCGACCGCCGCCGCGCGGCCGTCTTCCAGCATCAAGATGCGGTCTGCCCGGCCGGCGAGCTGCCGGTTGTGAGTGACCACGACGACCGCCGTCTCGTACTCTCGCGCCAGGCGAAAGAACACCTCGTGCAGCCGGTCGGCGTTCGCGTGGTCCAGATTGCCCGAGGGCTCATCTGCGAGCACCAGGCTCGGGTCGTGGACCAGAGCACGCGCTACGGCGCAGCGCTGTTGCTCGCCCCCCGACAGCTCGGCCGGCCGGTGCGTCATGCGACCCGCGAGGCCCACGAGGGAGAGGACTTCCTCCGCCCGGGAGCGCGCCCGGCGCTCGGCCATGCCGCCCACGAGGAGCGGCATCATGACATTCTCCAACGCGGAGAATTCCCGCAAGAGATGATGGAACTGAAAGACAAAACCCAACTTACGGTTCCGGAGCTCGGCTAAGGCGTCGCCGTCCAAGTCGGCATAGCGCGAGCCGTCGAGCCACACGTCTCCCGCCGTGGGCCGGTCGAGCGCGCCGAGCAGGTGCAGCAGCGTGCTCTTGCCGGCACCCGAGGCGCCCACGATCGCCACGAACTCGCCGCGGTGCACGTCCAGCTCCACGCCCCGCAGCACTTCGAGGGGCTGGCCGTCGCCGCCGGCGAACACCTTCCGGACTCCCCGGGCCTCGAGCAGCGCGGTCATTCGTACCGGATCGCCGTCACGGGATCGAGCCGGGCGGCCTGGAGCGAAGGGTACAACGGTGCCAGCGTCGCCACCACGAGGCTGGCCGCGATCACCACCAGCACGTCGAGCGGCTGGGTGTGCACGGGCAGGTGATCGATGAAGTAGATCGACGGGTCGATCGGAATCCAATGGCCGCGATTTACCATGCTCCCCAACACCAACCCGAGCGCCACGCCGAGCGTGGTCCCCGTGAGCCCGATGAGGATCCCCTGTGCGAGGAAAATCCGACGGATCGCGCCCTGCCGCAGCCCCATCGCGAGGAGGATGCCGATCTCCCGCGTCTTGTCGCGCACCACCATCGTGAGCGTGCCGACCACGTTGAACGCGGCCACTACGCAAATCAGGAACACCACGAAGGCCATCGCGAGTTTCTCGAGCTTGAGCGCCGAGAACAGGGAGGCGTTCTGGGACTGCCAGTCGAGGGCGCGGTAGGGGTAGCCCAGCTGCGTCTCCAGCTCGAGCCCGAACGCGCGGGCCTGCCAGGGGTCCGCCAGCCGCACCTCGATCCCGGTCACCGCCGTGTCGAGCCCGGCGAAGCGCTGCGCGGTGCGGCGGTCGAGCGCAACGTAGCTGTTGTCGTATTCGTACATGCCGGTGTCGAAAATCCCCGTCACCTCATAGCGGTGAAACTGCGGCACGTAGGCGCCGAGGCTGGGGTTGAAGCGCGCGCCCGCGGGCGCTATGAGGGTAACCGCGTCGCCCGGGAAGGCGGACAGCTTGGCGGCGAGTCGCGTGCCGAGGGCGATCCCGCCCTCGACGCCGCTGCGCGTGGTCTTGAAGCTCAGGTCGCCCTTCGTGAAATGCCGGGCGAAGCTCGTCACCGCGCGGCGGCCCGTGTCCGGCTCGACCCCGTACACCACGACGCCTTCCGCGTAGTCGTGTCCCGCAGAAACGAGCCCCTGCGTCAGCACGAACGGCGCGGCGGCCTCGACGCCCGCGGTGCGGCGCACCTCCGTGAGCACCCGGTGCCAGTCGTCGAGCCGCAAGCCCTCGCCGTAGGTCAGCACGCGAAGGTGCGGGTTGGCGACCAGGATCTTGTCGCGCAGGTCCGCCTGCAGGCCGTTCATGACGCCCAGCACCACGACGAGCGCCATCACCCCGACCGTCACCCCGCCCACGGCGATGACAGTGATGAGCGAGAGCAGCCGCGAGGCGCGGCGCCCCCGGAGGTAGCGCATGGCGATGTGGAGCTCCAGCCGGTTGAGGCGGACAAAGTCCGCCCCGACACCCACGACCAGGACCAGCGTTGCGACCAGTCCGAGGTAGGTGGGGAGCCCCGGAGAGACGATCCGCAGGGCGACGAGCGCTTGGAGCGCCAGCCCCAGGACGATCAAGACGCCGACGAGCAGGCGGCGGAGGTTCATTCGGGCCGGAGCATCGGGAACAGGATCACGTCGCGGATGTTGGTCTGGTCCGCGAGGATCATCACCAGCCGGTCGATCCCCATCCCCACGCCTCCGGTCGGCGGCATCCCGTACTCGAGCGCGCGCAGGAAGTCCTCGTCGAGCTGCTGCGCGTCTTGGTCGCCCGCCGCGCGCAGGCGCGCCTGTTGCTCGAAGCGCCGCCGCTGCTCGTCCGGATCGTTCAGCTCGCTGAACGCGTTCGCGATCTCGCGCTTGTGAATGAACAGCTCCCACCGCTCGACCCGGGCGGGGTCGCCCCGCTTGAGCTTGGCGAGCGGCGACAGCGCTACCGGATAGTCGAGCACGAAGGTCGGCTGGACCAGGGTCGGCTCGACGTAGTTCTTGAAGACCTCATCCACCAGCTTCGCCCCCGAGAGCTGGTCGGCGTCGGCGACGTCCTTGCGCTGGAGCGCCGCGCGCAACTCCGCATCGGTCGCGCGGTGCAGGTCCACTCCGGCGACGTCACGCACCAGCCCGTAGAAGTCCTTGCGCGCGAACGGCCGCGCGAACGTGAGCGTCGCCCCGTGGCGCTCGAGCGTCACCGTGCCGAACAGCTCCTGCACCATGCCGGCGAGCAGCTCCTCGCTGAGCTCCAGCATCACCTGGTAGTCCGCGTACGCCTCGTACCACTCGGCCATGGTGAACTCGGGATTGTGGAACCGGGAGAGCCCCTCGTTCCGGAAGTCGTGCCCGATCTCGTACACCTGCTCGAGGCCACCCACGATGCAGCGCTTCAGGTACAGCTCGTCGGCAATGCGCAGGTAGAACGTGGTGTCGAGCGCTTCGGAGTGCGTCCTGAACGGGCGCGCCGTCGCGCCGCCGTACAACGGCTGCAGGACCGGAGTCTCCACTTCGAGGTAGCCGCGGGCGTCGAGGAACGTCCGCACGTAGCTCACTACGCGCGCGCGCAGCCGGAACAGCTCGCGCACCTCGGGGTGGACCGCGAGATCGGCATACCGCTGGCGGGCCCGCAGCTCGGGGTCCGCCAGCTCGCCGTGCCGCACCCCCTGCGCGTCCTCCTTGCCGAGCGGCAATGGGCGGACCGACTTGGCGAGCAGCGTCCACCGCTCCGCCCAGACCGTGATCTCCCCCGTCTTGGTGCGGAACAAGTGCCCCTCGACGCCGACGACGTCGCCCAGGTCGAGCAGCTTGAGGAGGCCGTACACGTCCGGTCCGAGCGTGTCGAGCTTGAAGAACACCTGGATCTTGCCGCTGGCGTCTTCGAGATGGCCGAAGGTCGACTTGCCCATCGGCCGCAACAGGATGAGGCGCCCCGCGAGCCGGTGCACCGTGGCGTCGCCGTCCTTGAACCCCTCGAGCGCCGCACGGGCGCTGCCGGTGCGGTCGAACCGGTACGCGAACGGCGTGACGCCCCGCTTGACGAGCTCCGCGAGCTTCTCGCGCCGTGCCGCCTCCACGAAACTCGTCACGCCGCCTTGCCCCCGAAGCGCTTCAGGTACGCTTCGATGAACGGGTCGAGGTCGCCGTCCATCACCTTCTGGACGTCCGCGACCTTCAGCTCGGTACGATGGTCGTTGACCATCGTGTAGGGCTGGAACACGTAGGAGCGGATCTGGTTGCCCCACGAGATGTCGGTCTTCTGCTTGTCCACCTCGGCCTTCTTCGCCTCGCGCTCCGCGACGGCGCGCTCGTACAAGCGCGCCTTGAGCATCTTGAGCGCGGTCGCCTTATTCTTGAACTGGCTCCGCTCCTGCTGGCACGAGACCACGATCCCGGTGGGCAGGTGGGTGATCCGCACGGCGGACGACGTCTTGTTGACGTGCTGCCCGCCCTTCCCCGAGGCACGGAACGTGTCGATACGCAAGTCGTCGGGATTGATCTCGATCTCGATGTCCTCGTCCACCACGGGATAAACGAATACGGAGGCGAAAGACGTGTGGCGGCGCGACTGCGCGTCGAACGGCGAGATCCGCACCAGGCGATGCACCCCCTTCTCCGCCTTGAGGAGGCCGTAGGCGTACCGTCCGCTCACCTGGAGGTCGACCGACTTGATCCCCGCCTCCTCGCCCTCGAGCAGATCGAGCATTTCGACCGTGAAGCCGTGGCGCTCCGCCCAGCGCGTGTACATGCGCATCAGCATCTCGGCCCAGTCCTGGGATTCGGTGCCGCCCGCCCCTGGATGGATGGTGAGCAGCGCGTCTCGTGCGTCGTCGGGGCCGCGCAGCATGTTCTGCAGCTCGAGCGCCTCGAGCTGCACGGCGATGTGCTCGGCTTCCCCGGTCAGCTCGCCCGCGAGCCCTTCGTCCCCGTCCGCCTCGGCTAGCTCCTGCAACGCCCGGGCGTCGTCGAGCCGCTTGCGGAGCGTCTGGTAGGGCTCGAGCCAGCGCCTCACTTCCTTGACCTCTTGCACCACCTGGCGCGCCTTCTCCGGATCGGCCCAGACGCTGCCCTCGGCCATCGCGTGCTCCAGCTCGCCCAGCCGCTTGGTCTTCCCGTCTACGTCAAAGGAAGCTCCGCAGCTCGGTGAGACGCCGGTCGAAGTCGCGAAACTGCTCTGATAGGGCCACGGTGATTTCGCTCCAGCACGCCACTAGGAAAGGAGCCGCCCCCGGGGCTGCGGAGGGCGGCTCTAACTGCTAGAAAATATAACGGGTTAGGACGAGCCGCACCAGCCTCAGAAAATCTTGTTGCCTCCGGCGAGGATCTCGTTGAGCGCCTCGGTCCAGTACGCCGTGCTCTTCGCGACGTCCGACCCCACCTGTTCCACGTATTCCTGCCAGCTTTTCTCGATTTCGTCCTTGAACAGCTGCGGCAACGTGCCGTCGCGCAGGCCCTGCTGGCGCTTCTCGGGATGATACACGACCAGGTCGGAGATCAGTGCGCGCGCGAGTCGCCGCGCCTTCTGCTTGGGATCTTGCACCATGAACGGATTCACGGGGCGCAGCGGCCCCGTCATCCGCTGCCCGGGGGCGGAGCCCCCCCCTCCCCCTCCCCCTCCCCCTCCCCCCCCGGGCGCGGCCGGTGCCGCCGGCGCGGGGCGCGGGGGCGGGACGACCGGCATGGCTGGCGGGCGCGGCGCGGCCGCACCGCCGCGGGCGGGCGCCCCGGTGGGAGCGGGAGCCGCGGAGGGCGCCGCAGGTCGCCTCGCCGGGGCGGCGGGTGGTGGCGTCGCTGGCGCAGCGGGCGGCACGACAGGACGCGGCGCAGGAGGGGCCGCTACGGGCCCCGAGAACCGCGGCATCGCCGGAGGTCGCGGCGGAGCGGGCGCCGGAGTGGGCGCGGGGGGGGCCGCAGACGGCGGCGGAGGTGCCGGAGCGCGCGGAGGAGCGGCGGGGGCCCGCTGGGCTGCTGCGGAGGGAGGGGAGGACGCCGTCGCTCCGCCCGCAGCGGCATTCACCGGAAATACGTTGCTGCAAACCGCGCAGCGCGCACGCACGCCGCCCGGTGGGATCTTGCCCGGGTCCACGCGATACACGGTTTCGCACGACGGACAGGTGACGTTCACGCTGGGCTCCGGCTACCTCGCCTCATCCTCATCCAGTTCCGGGTCGTGGCGCCGGTCGACGACGAACACCGATCCCGGCTGCGTTTTCGCGTACGACTTCATCTCCGTCGCGAGCTCGCTCACCTGGGCGGGGTGCGCGAACCGCCGATGCTGGTTCGTCACGATGCCGATGGACAGGGTCATCAACGGCACGCGGTGGAGCTGCCCGCGACGGTCCTTGCCGAAGTAATACCCCGCGCGCCGGTCCTGCTCGTTGTACTGGTACGGGATCAGCGTGTCGAACACCTCGAGCACTTCGCCGCACACGTCTGGAATCGTGTCCACCGGGACGATGACGATGAAGTCGTCGCCGCCGATGTGCCCGATGAACCCTCGGACACCGAGCATCCCCTTCACCACATCGTGCAGGATGCGCGACAGGATGTAGATGACCCGATCGCCGTCGTTGTAGCTGTAGCGGTCGTTGTACTCTTTGAAGTGATCCAGGTCGGCGTAGCAGACGGCGAACAGCTCGTCGTGCTCCATCCGTCGCCGGATCTCACGCTCGATCTCCGTGGTCCCCGGCAAGCGCGTGGACGGGTTCACGGCGACGTCCCGCGCGGTGCGCGCCATGAGGCCGTCCAGCCGGCTTGCCTGCTCGGCGGCCTCGAAGAGCGGGGTGATCACTTCGTCGGCCCCGGCGGTGAACCATTCGCGCACGCGATCGGTCGTGTGCCGGCCCGTCAGCACGGCCAGGGGAACGATGGCCGAGTACGAGTCGGCCTTCAGGCGCGCGCACAGCTCCAGCCCTTGCGGACCGCCGTCGGCGTCGATGACGACCAGAGCGGGCAGTGAGCGCAGCACGCGCTGCTCGATGTCGCCCGGCTCGGGCACGGCGACGACCGTGAGTCCCTTGCCCTCGACCCAGCGCGTCAGGAATTCGGGCACCTTACGGCCAGCCGGCGAAAAGAAGAGAATCGTCGGGCGCGTTCCGCGCACCTGGCTCCTCGCGTAAGGGTCGACCGCGCCTAAACTTAGGACGCTCGCACCCACGTGTCAAATAACATCAGGCGGCGAAGTCAGAAGTGCTTCGCCTCATCGATCAGCATGATGGGGATGTCGTCTTCGACGGCGTAGATGAGGCGGCAGGCGGTGCACACGAGCGTCTCTTGCGGCGCCGTGCGGTGCTCGAGCGGGCCTTTACACTTCGGGCAGACGAGGATGTCGAGCAAGTCGGGCGCGAGGCTCAGAGGACGTACCCCAGGCGTTTGAGCGACGGCGCGTGGCGGCGCCACTTGGGCAGCACCTTCACGTGGAGCTCGAGGAACACGTGCGCGTCCAGCAGCGCTTCGATCTTCGCGCGAGCCGCCTGACCGAGGGCCTTGATCGTGCGCGCGCCCTCGCCGATCACGATCCCCTTCTGGCTGTCGCGCTCGACGTAGACCACGGCCCGAATATATAGCGGGCTGGCGCCCTCCCGGAACTCGTCGATCTCGACCGCGACGCTGTACGGCAGCTCTTCCTGCAGCAGCTCGAAGGCCGCTTCGCGGACGAACTCGGCGGCGAAGAAGCGCGTGGGTTGCGTCGCCATTGCCTCGGGGTCGTAGTGAAACGGGCCTTCGGGGAGATGGGTCCGGAGCGTGGCGACCAGGGTGTCGAGACCCTCCCCGCGCACCGCCGCCACCACTTGGTCGGACGGTCGGACGGTCGGACGGTCGGACAGTGGGACCACGTCGGATTTCGTGTACACCGTCACGAGTGGCGCGCGCGGAGGACGCTCGAGGTGCGCGATCTGCTCGAGCGGCGGCGCCGGGAATTCCGCGAGGGGATGCAGGTACGCGATCACGTCCGCGTCCCGGAGGGCGCGCAGGGCGGCGGCGCGCATCGCCTCATGCAGCTGGTACTCGGGCTCGAGCAGACCCGGCGAGTCGGTGAAGATGTACTGGGCGTCGTCGCGCGTGAGCAGGCCGACGACGGGCAGGCGGGTGGATTGCGGCTTGGGCGACACGATGGCGAGGTGCTCGCCGATGAGAGCGTTCAGGAGTGAGGACTTCCCGACATTGGGACGCCCGGCGAGCACCACGGTTCCGCAGCGGGGCATG
>WNGR01000037.1_pt1 | contig 131337 bp, 139 predicted proteins | sample 5407581 | NCBI WGS metagenome assembly WNGR01 (sample SAMN13153383, study PRJNA577476) | soil metagenome | isolation source: 80 cm soil or saprolite under Garry oak tree replicate 2 | place: USA:California | collected 2016-06-15
CCCGGACTTGCGGCCGTACGTGGTCAGGCGCACCTCTCGCTGGTGCGCGGCGGCGTCGAGCACATCGCTGCTGAACCCGGCCATTGCGACACATATGGTCGCGCACGGACCGGAGTCGAGTGAGGGTTAGATCCAGGCGCCTGCCGACTTAGACCGCGGACATCCTGGGCCCGACGCCACCCCAGATCAAGCAGACTGTGTCACCGCAATGAGGCGGCTCAGGACTCTCGCGATCCTCGGCATGGCCGCGTTCGTGTCTTGCGCCGGGCCGCAGCATGCGGCGGCGACGCCGACTCCCTCGGTTGTGGCGTCATCCCCGTCACGCTCCCCCTCCCCATCTCCTACTCCTCTCCCCTCGCAGAGGATGGAGGCTTCGCTGCCCGCCGCCCTCGAGGAGTCGGCGGCAGCCGTGGCCGGTGGCAACCTGTATGTCATCGGCGGCTTCGATGCCGCGGGCAACAGCCTGCGGACGGTGTGGGTCTTCGACGGCACCACCTGGCGCGCGGGCCCGCGCCTGCCGCTCGGCCTGGACCATACATCCGCGGCCACCTTCAACGATCACATCTACGTCGCCGGCGGGCACAGCTTCGGCACCGATTCGGCGCGCGTCTTCCGCCTCGATGGTTCTACCTGGACCGAGCTCCCGCGCATGCACCACGCCCGCGGCGGCCATGCGCTGCTCTCCGCGGCGAGCCGGCTCTACGTCATCGGCGGCAACACCGCGAGTGCGAACGTCGGCCCCGCCGAGGTGTACGACCCGGCGGCGGCCCTCTGGTCCGACCTGCCTGCGCTGCCCACGCCCCGCAACCACGTATCGGGTTTCGTCTTCGGAGCCAACGTCTGCGCCGCGGGCGGGCGCTCGCCCGCCACCAGCCGTGTCGACTGCTTCAACTTCGAGAGCTCGGCGTGGGTGCGGTATCCCGACCTTCCGCGCGCCACCAGCGGGGCCGGCGCGGCCACCCTCGACGATGGGCGCGCAGTGATCCTCGGCGGCGAGAACGCCCAGGAGACCACGATCAGCGATCAGTTCGCGAGGCTTGCGAATCCATCCTCATGGGCTGCCGTGGAACCGATGCTCATACCGCGCCACGGCTTCGAGCTGGCGGTGTTTCAGGGCCGAGCGTGGGCCTGTGGCGGCGGCTCGCTGCCGGGGCTTCACCCGGTGGCGGCGTGCACGTCGGTGTCGTGACGGGACGCAACGTATGCAGCAAGCACGATGATCAGCAGCGGCACGCCATAGTTGAACTCCGGCGTGGTGAGGATCGGCAGGTCGAAGTCGTAGGCGGATTCGAGCCAGAGGTCGCCCGCCTCGATGATCGCGAAGAAGCCGAGGATTGTCACGTTGGCCCACAACGCCAGGCGCACCGGCCGCTCGCTCACATAGAGAAGGAGCACCGCAAGAGGCACCGCGGCGAGGGCCGGCCCGAAGAAGTTCACCGCCAGCTGGCGGCCGAGCCCGATCGGTTGGTCGGGCTGAACATGCAGTGCGTCGATCGAGGCGTCGACGAGCCCCATGTGCCAGGGCCGAACGATGATCGACCCCTGCCCGCCGACGGCGTACAGGACGAGGAGGTGCATCACCTCATGAGCGCCGAGCGACGCGACGAACAACAGGACTGAGAGCAACAGCGTTCGCCAGGCCGCAATGAGGCCGCTCACGTTTCGTGAAGTTTTACCCCGGCGGGGTACAGACTAGGCCCGATGCAGTACCAGGAACGCTTCTCGGAGACCCATGAGGCCGAGATGTACGACGCGGCGAGCCGCGAGCTCAAAGCCGCCAAGGTGATCGCGATCCTCCAGGACGCGCTTGGAGACCTCCGGGCCCTTCGCCTGCTCGACCTCGGATGCTCCAACGGCCTCATGACCCGTTTCTATGGCGAGCGCTTCCGGACTGTCATCGGCATCGACTTCGACGAGCCGGGCATCGAGTACGCCATCGCCAACAACAGGTCGCCCAACGTCGAGTATCGCGTTGGCGATGCGATGGCCACCGGCCTGCCCGACGCATCGGTGGACGTGGTCACCTGCACGCACGTGTACGAGCACGTGCCCGACGCGATGCGGATGATGGAGGAGATCTATCGCGTCCTTCGAGCCGGCGGCGCCTGCCTCTTTGCCGCGGGCAACCGCCTGACCTTGATGGAGGCGGACAACCACCTCCCGCTGCTGTCCCTGCTGCCCAGGACGATGGCGCATCGATACATGAGGCTGATGCACAAGGGCGATCGCTATCACGAACGGACCAGGACGGTGTGGGGCCTGCGCAGGCTCGCGTCGCGATTCGAGCTTCACGACTACACGTCACGCGTGGTCGAGGATCCGGTGCGCTTCCAGGCCACGGATGTCATTGCGCCGGGACTTTCAGGCGGAAAACCGCGGTGCTGGCGCTCAAGACCGCGTACTGGCTGGCGCCCACTTACATCTGGCTCCTGAGGAAGAAGGCTCAGGACGATCCAGGTCCGACCGAGGCGCCGACCACGAATTCGAGCGGCGGCCCGGGCGCGTAGAGCCGAGTCCCGTCGGCACTGACCACGCGCACGGTGAGCTCATGGGCGCCCGGCGCGAGCCGCGTCGTATCGAGGATGGCGTCGAATCCACAGCGCGCATAGCTCGGGCTGCCCAGCGCGGCTACGGCCTGCGGGCTGTCGTCGCCGTAGACGGCCTGCTGGTAAGGCAAACCGTCGACATCGATGAACACCGTTCTGGCGGGCGCGGCGGCCTGGTCGTCGACAGCCCACCCGACCACGGCCACCCGGTCAGGCTGCAGCCGGCCGACCCCTAGCGTGGCCTCTGGCAGCCTCAGGCGAGTGACCGCGTAGCGGCCGGCGTGCGCGTCGGCCGTGAGCGTCACGCGGGCCACCGGGACCAGGTCGCGTCCGTGCGCGTAGTAGCGGGCGGCCAGCGTCGGAAACGCAAAGACCGCGCCCGCGATCGTATATGCGACGAGACCGACCGCCTGTATCCGGAACAATGCGGGCCCGAACTTGCCCGGCAAGGCGCGCGGCGCGTACATGAGCGCCACCCAGAACACCGCCGGCAGCAGTGGGAAGTAGTAACGACCCTGGATGCCGGGGTAGCCCTCGACGCTGAACAGAAAAGCCGCCAACAGGAAGAAGGACATGGCCACGGGGTTGGAGAACGCGATGCGAAGTGCACGGCGAAGGCGGCCGCGGCGCGCCACGCGAACCAGGCGAAAGGCGACCTGGGTCAGACGGACGAGCGTGCAGGCGAGGAGCGCGATGGAGATGCCGGCGATCAGGAACCAGGCCGCGACGGTGACGGTTGGAGATCCCAGCACCAGCGGCGTGTCGACCCATCCAAAGGCGCCCCAGAAGCTGGTGAACTCGCGGCCGAAGGTGTGGTCGAGAAACGTGAAGCTCGTGATGCGGCCGATGTAGCCGGCGATGCCCGGGATGCCGCCCGCGAGCGCCGAGCGATAGTCGGGGATGTCGCCCAGCTGCGTCGCCGCGATCAGCGGCGGCGAGCCCCATTGGGTCCACACCTGGATCGACTCCAGAACGATGGCCGGGACGACCAGCACGGCTGCCTCCAGCGGCCAGCGCCGCGCATCCCTGGCATCAATGCGTTGCGTGACGAGCATCGCGGCGACTGCAATCGCGACGATGGCGAAGTAATGGACCTTGGTCACGAGCAGCAGGCCCAAGGCAAAGCTGAGCACGGTGATCCAGCGCATGTCGTGGCTCTTGCGCCTCACCTCTAGGGCCGCCAGCAACGTTAGCGTCGAAAGCGTGAAGCTGAGGCTGTCGGACTGGACCGACGAGCTGAGCATTGACGTCATCGGAAACAGCCCGATCACGCCCGTGAGCGCAAGCGCGAGCAGGCGCGCCGTGCGGAGGCGGCGCAGCAGCATGTATGTGAGCACGAGGCTTATGGGGAGCAGCGCGGCTGAAAGCGTGCGCGCCGCGAAGAACAGCGCCACGGGGCTTTTCGTGAACAGGGCCGTCACGCCCATGACCGCCGCGTCGAGAAGGTAGTAGCCGAAGGGGTAGTAACGGAGCAGCGGCGGGCTGAGCAGCTGCTGGTCCGTTTCGCCCGCGATGACCGAGCCGTCGACCGAGCCGTAGTAGGCGCTGCCGCCGTAACCCGCGGGCGCTTTCACATCGGGCTTCTCCGCGATCACGGCCACGGCCGCCTGGCCCTCGAGGTAGGTCGGATACGGGATCGGCCGGCGGGCCGGCACGCCGATGTGGGCGACGTCGCGCGGTGCAATCAGCCCGCCGGCGCTGTAGAGGGCGGCCGAGTATTCGAAATGGACAGTCTCGTCGGGCGCCTCGAACATCGGAACGTAAAAGACCCAGGCCAGCGCGACCAGCGAAGACACGAGCAGGATCACCCCGAGCACGAGCGCCGCTGCGCGGTCCGGCGGCTCGCGCCACCGCCTCACCAGGGCACCCCCGCCACCAGTGCAGGCCGCAGGCGCTGCCAGGCTGACGCGTACATGCTCCAGTCAGACCTGTGCGGGATGACCAGGTTGCGCAGCCGGAGTGGGCTCACGCGGTGCAGGAAGAAGACGTCGACGGCCGTGGTTGCGATGTACGAGATCGTCGAGCCCGCGGCGGCGCCCACGATTCCAAAGGTGGGTATCAGCAGTACATACGCCGCAACGGTGATGGGAGTGGCGATGAGCGCCACATACAGCGAGATCTGCGGCCGGCCCCGTCCTAGCTGATAGCTGGCGATCGGCTTGTCAAGCCCAAGCGCGATGACCCCAGGCAGCAGCACCCACAGCGGCACCACTGCCGGCAGAAAGGCGGAGCCGAAGAGAATCAGCACCAGCAGAGGGGCAAGCGCGGCGATGACGACCGCGCCCGCGACGCTGAGGAGCACCGTCGCACGGCAGATGGCGGCGGTCGCGTCATCGTCTTCCCCTTCCACGGTCGCGGCCACGCGCGGGGCCAGGACGAGGCCCACCGCGTTGGGGATGTACCAGACGGCCTCAGCGAGGAGGGTCGCCACGCTGTAGATGCCCGCGGACCCGAGGCCGGCGGTGGCGTTGACGATGAACAGGTCGAGGCGGTAGCTGAAGAACTGCAGGACGGTGCTGAGCTGAGCTCGAAGGCCGAAGCCGGCCAGGGTACGCAGCGCAGCCGGCGCGCGACGAAGATCGGGTAGCGCTGCCGCGGCCGGCACCAGCACCAGCGCCGCGATGAAGGTGATGGCGTTGGCGGCGGCATACGCCCACACGGCTCCGCCGACCCCGCCATGCAGCGGCACGACCACAATCGCCACCAGCACGACCCAGGCCAGAGCGAGGACGACGTTGATGCCGTTGAAGGGCAGCAGCTGGTTGCGGCCGAGCAAAAAGTAGCGGAGGTAGCGGACCGCGAGCATGAACGGGATGGCGGCGATCGCGGCCAGGATCACGGGCGTGCCAAGGCCTTTGAGCAGGGATCCACCCAGCGCCAGCGCAACTGCGTAGCCGGCGGCGGCCAGCACCACGCCCCAGGCCAGGCCGAACCAGACCAGCAGGGGCGGCAGCTCCGTCTGGCGCATGCGGTCCCGCGCCGAGAAATAGATCAATCCGAAGTCGATCCCCAGACCGCCGCCGAGGACGACCAGCACGCCGAGCTGGACCGCCACCGAGTACGCGCCGGCACCGTGTGTGCCGGTGAATCGGGCGACGATGACGGTCGTCGCCGTCCCGCAGATGACGAGCAAGAGCTGCGCGCCGAGAGAACCGAGGACGCGAACGACAAAGGTCATCGGTTTGCCTTCTCGAACGTGATCAGCTGCACGTCGGCGGCGAGCGTGAAGCCGGGGACCCGAGCAAGCGCGAGGTCGATGGCGCGGCAGACCGCGCGCAGCGGGATGAGCTGTGCGTCGGTGCGTCCCAAGAGGCGAGCCAGGCGGACTGTGAGCATGTAAGGGACGTGCCCGACGAAGCGAATCCCGGTCTCGGACCTTCTCTTGAATCCGCGCGACGCGAAGGCTTTGATCCATTCGCCCCGCGATCGCGCCTTCATGTATGCAGGCATCTGGCGGAGCACGCGCAGCGGTGCGTATTCGAGAACGGCGATCAGGCCGCCTGGCCGAAGCATCCTTGCCAGGTTGTCCAGAGCCGCGTCGAAATTTCGATCGTGCGTGATGTGCTGGAGCACGGTCACGCTCAGGATGGCGTCGAAGCTGGCGGCGGTCAGGTCGAGAGCCTCGATCGCACCGTTGATGTAGGTCACGTTGGGAGCGGGCGGAGCGAGCGCGATCAGCGACTCGCTGATGTCGGCCCCGGTGACCACCCAACCCGCGGCCGCCATCCGCACGCTCCACCGGCCGCTGCCGCAGCCGGCATCGAGGAGATGACGCCCTCGGCCCGCGCCGACCAGCCTTTCGATGGCGGATCGGCGCAGCCGATCCTCGTAGGCGTCCATCGCGGTGTCGCTGTATCCCGCCGCGCGGGGGCCGTACCGGCGCGCGCGGTCCTCCCAGTAATCGCGGTCGGCTGCCGGCGGCGTCAACTCGACCCGATCGCTGAGAGGTAGCAGTCGGCAGCGGCGCCCACGTCGAAAATCTTGAGCAGCTCGGTACGCGCTTTCCTATAGGCCACCACCTCCGCATCGCGATCCCCGATAAATCGCTTCATCGCCGCCGCGAGCAAGTGAGCATCGGCAGGTGGAATTGGTGGCGAGAGGCCGTGACGGCGGGCGAGCTCGCCCATGTCGCCGACGTCGGTGACCAGCATCGGGAGCCCAGCCTGGAGCGCCTCGGAGAAGACGATGGGGATGCTTTCGTTTCGCGAGGGGACGACCAGGCAGTCGCATTTACTCATGTATCCCGCGACCACGTCGCCCGGCTGGCTCGACAGGAACGCGATGTGATCTCCTTTCCCAGCCGCCTTCACGCGCGCTATCAGGGCTGCCTCCATGCTGCCGGCGCCGCACATGACGAGGCTCACCTCGATTCCCGACTCGAGGAGCATGAGCATCGCTTCCACGATCACGTCGGCGCCTTTGATGGCCTCGAGGCGCCCGACGAAGAGGAAGTTGATGCCCGCGTTGAGCCTGTGCGGCAGCGGAGCGGCCGCCGGGAGCTGCCGGGTGGTCGGCATGAAATCGCAATCGCGTCCGCTGATGCGCTCGACCTCTTTGCCCAGCTCGATGCCGTCGGCGAAGCGGTGGTGTGCGTTCTGGAGCACGCGGCGGACGAGACCGCCCACCAGAGGACGGCGCGCCCATGTGTGGATGTCGGATCCCAGCGCCCACACCGAATACGGGATGCGGGGCGGGCAGGCGCGCCAGGCGAGGTAGCCGGCGGGCAGCGCCCACAGCGCAAGCGTCGCCTCGATCCTCTCGTCGTCTATGAGCGCCCGCAGCGCGCTCTCGCCTGAGCGGAGCAGCGACGCGATCAGCCTGAGGTCGTTAGGCGAGCGGAGGCTGAAGTCGACGAATGGCTTGGCGCTGCCGGCCCATGGAAACCAGCGCACCTGGTATTCCTCGCGCCTGTCTTTGTTGCCGGCCTTGTCCGGCGTGAGCACCGTCACCGCGCACCCGTGCTCGCTGAGCGCCGACGCAAAACCTGGGACGAAGGCGCCTGCGTAGTCGGAGCCGGTGGCGGGATAGGAGCTCGTGACGATCGCGATCCGCCGGGGGCCGGCTATCGGAGCTCCTTGTTGTATTCCATGTCGAACCACATGGCGAACAGCAGTAGCTGCATGCCCGAGATGGTGAGCAGCGCGACGAGGACGACGGTGGCGATGGCGATGTCGCCGCGCGAGATCTTGGCGATCGTCTCGACGACGCCGAGGATGAAACCGATCAGCACCAGGAGAAATCCCAGTGCATAGAAGAAGACGAGGGGATGGAAGTCGCGGATGACGTACTTCTCGAACATGCGATAGAAGAATCCGCGCAGGAGCAGGAAGGAGACTGTGGGTATCACCTTCCACACCTTCATCGACGAGCGCTCGCCGATGCCGTAACGCGGGGTGATGTGGACGTCGGCGACCCGGAAGTTGCGCACGTTGAGCCGAACCAGCATGTCGTTGGGGTACCCGTATGAGGGATACAGGTCATCGAGGTTGATGGCTTTGAGCGCCTCGGCGCTGATGGCGGTGTACCCGGACTGCGTATCAGCCACGTGCCAGTAGCCGGAGGCGATCTTGGTGAGCAGTGACAGGAACGCGTTGCCGAGGTAGCGGACGCGAGGCGTCTTCTGCCAGGCGATGCCGCTGGTCAGGCGGTTGCCTTTGCTGTAGTCGGCCTTGCCGTCAGCCACGGGCTCGAGGATCATAGGCAGCTCCTTGGGGTCCATCTGGCCGTCGCCGGCCATGACGGCGATCACCTCCATATCCGCCTCCAGCGCCGCCTTGTAGCCGGTGGTGATCGCCCTGCCAACGCCACCGTTGACCCCGTGGCGGATCAGCTGGACTCGATGGCTTTGCTTCTTGGAGGCCCAGTTTTGGGTGACCTCCGACGTCTTGTCGGGGCTGCAATCGTCGACGACGAAGATCCGGTCGACGAATTCGGGCATGGTCGCCAAGACGGTTTCGATCTGCCGTTCCTCGTTGTAAGCCGGGACTACGACCCCAACCCGGCAGCCCTTGAACACGGCGGCGCAATTCTAAAGGTCGGTACCCATGCATTCCGCTCTTTGGCGCCAAAAACTCCCAATTCCAGCATTGCAAGCGCGTGCCTGACGCCAGACGTGCCGAATCGATCTTTACAGGGTCGGCTGGCGAAAGTTTCCGGTCACGTCACGGCTCGGTGAGGTTCGCACCCGCCGCCTCACCCTATCCGTCAGGCTCGGGTCCGATCCAGCTGGCTGGCACACCATCGCCAGCGGGTCTTGGCCGGTTGTGAAGGCGCCGGATGAGAATCCGGCCGACGCTTTGATCTTTGCCAACTCAAGCTCATGCGGATGCATGAACTTGGCGGGCAGCGCTGGCACAGCCTTGGCCGGTGCTGCCCCCAGGAGCCCCGCTCACGATAAGCGGCGCCCCCAGATGTCAATAGACCAACGGGGGCGGGGCATCAAAGCTGGTGGGACGGGGAGCAACCCTGCCACCCTATCCCCAGACATGGCCCAGAGGACAGTGGGCACCTGGCTCCAGCAGTGGACGTGCGTCGGCGGAACCTGTGCGCCTCCGTCGCCAGCTCCGCGAAACACGTTCGAGCGCGCCCTTGACAAGTACATTGGCTTCACTGCGCCCGCCCTCCGCGGGTGCTGGGCGATTCCACTGGCGGCCGCCGTGTTCCTGTTCGGCAGAGGGTTGGGTGTCGTCGGCTTGTTCGTCAGCAGCCTGTACTTCGGTGCGTACAGCCTCTACTGCCTCGCCAACTTCGCACGATGCCGTGAAGCGCACTGCATCATCACCGGCGTCGGCTGGGGCCTCCTCGCCATCGTCGCCCTGGTGGCCGCCTTGCTTCAGCTGGATTGGTATGGGCCGATCTGGAACGCGTTTCTAATCGTGTTCGTCGTCGGACACGGCTTCGAGCTCATCTGGGCCGCTCGGCGCCACACACACGCATTGCGCCTTTAGTCCGGGGCGCACCCCACCTCAACTGGGGTGGCGGAGAGGGAGAGATTTGAACTCTCGATGGGCCAGTGACCCATAACGGTTTTCGAGACCGTCGCCTTCAACCGGACTCGGCCACCTCTCCGTGAGCGCAGCTACACATACCTGGCTTTGCGGGGGGTCAAATGGCGGTCCCGACCGGATTCGAACCGGCGTTCTCGGCCTTGACAGGGCCGCGTGTTTGGCCAGGCTACACCACGGGACCGACGGCGGCTAAGTCTACCAGCGGCCAGATACCGGCCAAACTCGCCCGAAGCTTAAGGGCGATGTAGGCGGAGGCCCCGAACACCACTTCTATAATTCATCCGGCGTGAGCGACTCCCATCAATTCGGCGGGGGCGGACCCGACGAGCTTCGGAAACGATTCCAGATCCTGGAGCGCGTGGCGATCTTCTTCACGCTGCCGGACAACGTCCTCCATGCCCTCGCCCGCCGCCTGGCCCCGGCCTCCGCCGCCAAGGGCTCCGTGATCGTCCACCAGGGCGACCCCGGCGACACCATGTTCGTGGTCGAATCGGGGCGCTGCGAGGTCTACGTCGAGGAGTCCCCTGGCCACACGATCACGATCGCGCTCATGGGCCCGGACGACTTCTTCGGCGAGATGGCGCTCATCTCCGAGGAGACCCGGACCGCCAGCGTGCGTGCCCTCGAGGACTGCAAGCTGCTCACGCTCGACCGCAAGACGCTCTACGAGACGCTGCCGCCCGACTCCGACGCCATCATCGAGCTGACCAAGCTCGTCGAGCAGCGCAAGGACACCCTGCCCAACCTCATCGCCCGGGCGCGCATGGTCGCGCCAGAGCAGGCTGCGTCGACGGTGGCCGTCTACTCCCCCAAGGGCGGGTCCGGCCGCACGACCATGGCGGTCAACCTCGCGGCTGCCCTCGGCAAGCGCTTCCCTGGAGAGGTCCTGCTGGTCGACCTCGCGCTGCCGTACAACCACGCCGCCCTCATCTCGTACCTCACCCCGACGGGGTGCCTGGCTGCAGCGAGCCAGGTGCCCCCAGGCAACTTCGAGGAGGCGGTTCTCGGCGCGATCCTCCACCACCCCGGCGGCATGATGCTGCTGCCCGGCGTGCTGCGTGCCGAGCAGGCCGACCTCATCACGGTCGACCTCGTCAACCGCGCGATGGGCATCCTCGTCAACGCCTTCCGGTACATCGTGTTCGACCTCGGTGTCGCCTTCACCGACATCGTCATCAGCGTGCTCGACCACTCCCAGCGCGTGCTCGTGCTGGTGACGCCAGAGCTGTCGTCATTGAAAGACGTGGGCGAGCTGCTGCAGATCTTTACCAATGTGCTCAACATCGTCCCCGGCCGCGTCATCCTCGCCCTCAACAACAAGGTCCCCAAGTCGGTCGTGAGCCGGGAAGACGTGGTGCGGACGCTGAAGCAGGAACTCGCGGTCGAGATCGACTTCGACGGCACCAAGCCCGACGAAGCCGCCGTCCGTGGCGAGATCCTGGTCCTGACCGACCCGAAGAGCGCCATCTCCCGCGGCGCCGAGACACTGGCGCAGCTGATCGCGGGGTCGGTGAGCGCCGAGGGCAAGCCGGCCAAGAAGGGGTTCAAGCTGGGCCGAGGCTAGACGCCTCCTTCTCATACGCAGCCCGGACGGGCGAGGTCGAGATGCGCGTATTGAACGGCCTGATCGGTTTGAAGCGCCTCGCGGTCGGCTACGGAGGCCGCTGGTGGATCCTCCGCGGGATCTGGAGGGCGTTCGAGCCGGAGCAGGTGGTGGAAGCCTGATCGAAGAGCCGAACCCGGCCGGAACCCGTGCTAACATCGAAAACGTGATCGAACAAGCTGTCGTCTCACTAACCTCGGAAGCTCGGACTCGCCTCAAGGAGCTCCTCGCCAAGGAGGGCAACCCCCAGTTGGCGCTGCGCGTCTTCGTCAGCGGCGGCGGCTGCTCGGGCATGCAGTACGGCATGGCCTTCGACGACATGCGCCGCGCCGAGGACATCACCATTGAGCAAGACGGCGTCCAGATCGTCATCGACGACTTCAGCGCCCCCTACATCCGCGGCAGCGAAATCGATTACGTGGACAGCTTGATGGGCGCCGGGTTCACGGTCCACAACCCGAACGCGGTCCACTCGTGCTCGTGTGGCCACTCGTTCGACACCGGCGAAGATGCCGGAAACGCCCAAGCCTGCGGCTGCGGCCACTAACCACCGCACCCACCGGCTCCGTGAATTCGTTCTGCTGACACTGGGCGTCATCACGCCCATCGGGATCCTCGCCGTGAACGCCTCCGCTTTCGTCATGTCGCACCTCGACGCGTTTCGCATCGTCATCGCGGGGTGCGCACTTCTGAGCGGCCTGGTCCTCAACGGCCTCACCGCCTGGTGGCTGCTCCGCCTGGCCAGCCTCCACGCACCGCCCCTGTTCCGCGAGTACCGCAACTGGATCGTCGGGGCGGCCGTGCTGATCGTCGCTCTGACCGCGGCCGGCGGCGGCTACCTCACCTACCTTGGCCTGCGCGACCCTCGCCACCTGCCCGATTCGCTCTCGATGGTCGTGGCCGCGTTCATGCTGCTGCTTCCCTTCGCCGTCACGTTCGCGGGCCGGCGCCTGGCCGGTCTCGGCGGGATCATCCCGGTTGACGAACCGCCGGGAAAACAAAGGAGCCCCTCACGGCGAGGGGCTCGTCTGGGTCGAACTAACTAGGTCCGAAGACCCTTACATCATGTCGCCCATGCCGCCGCCCGGCATGCCGCCGCCGCCTCGCTTCTCCTCGGGAACCTCGGTCACCATCGCCTCGGTGGTGAGCACCATCGCAGCGATCGATGCCGCGTTCTGCAGCGCCGAGCGAGTTACCTTGGCCGGGTCGACGATGCCCGAAGCGAACATGTCGACGAACTTGTCGTTGAGGGCGTCGTAGCCGAAGCCCGGCTTGCCCTTGCGGACTTCCTCGACGATGACGGAGCCTTCCTTACCGGCGTTGGCGCCGATCTGGCGAAGCGGCTCCTCGAGCGCCTTGCGGACGATGTTGACGCCGGTCGCCTGGTCGTCCTTGAGGCCGAGCCCGCCATCGAGCTTCTTCTGCGCGTTCAGCAGCACGGTGCCGCCGCCCGCGACGATTCCCTCTTCCACCGCGGCCTTGGTCGCGCTGAGCGCGTCCTCGATGCGGTGCTTCTTCTCCTTCTGCTCCACCTCGGTGGCCGCCCCGACCTTGATCACGGCGACACCGCCGGCGAGCTTCGCGAGGCGCTCCTGCAGCTTCTCCTTGTCGAAGTCTGAGGTGGTCTCCTCGACCTGGGCCTTGATCGACTTGATGCGGCCCTGGATGGCCTCGGACTTGCCGGCGCCCTCCACGATCGTGGTGTCGTCCTTGGTGACGGTTACCCGCCGCGCCTTGCCGAGCTGCTCGACCTTGGTCTGGTCGAGCTTGAGGCCGAGGTCCTCGCTGATGACCTGGCCCCCCGTGAGGATGGCCATGTCCTCGAGCATCGCCTTGCGGCGGTCACCGAAGCCCGGCGCCTTGACGGCGACCGCGGTGAACGTGCCGCGCAGCTTGTTGACGATGAGTGTCGCGAGCGCCTCGCCCTCGACGTCCTCGGCGACGATCAGAAGGGGCTTGCCCACCTGAACGACCTTCTCGAGCACCGGCAGGATGTCGGCGATCGCTGAGATCTTGCGGTCGGTGATGAGGATGTACGGCTCGTCGAGCACGGCTTCCATGCGGTCCGGGTTGGTGACCATGTAGGCCGCGACATAGCCGCGGTCGAACTGCATGCCCTCGACGACCTCGAGCTCGGTCGCGATGGCCTGGTTGTCCTCGACGGTGATGACACCGTCCTTGCCGACCTTGTCCATGGCGTCGGCGATGAGGCTGCCGATCTGCTCGTCCTGGCTGGAGATCGCAGCCACGTGGGCGACGTCCTCATGGCCCTTGACGGGCACCGACAGCTTCTTGATCTCGTCCACGACGGCGTCGACCGCCTTCTGGATGCCGATCTTGAGCTGCATCGGGTTGGCGCCCGCGGTGACGTTGCGGAAGCCTTCGCTGATCATGGTCTGAGCGAGAAGCGTCGCCGTGGTGGTGCCGTCACCGGCCACGTCGTTCGTCTTCGTCGCCACCTCGCGCAACAGCTGCGCGCCGGTGTTCTCCATGGGGTCCTTGAGCTCGATCTCACGCACGATCGTGACGCCGTCGTTGGTCACGGTCGGGGCGCCGAACTTCTTCTCGAGGACTACGTTGCGGCCCTTGGGTCCGAGCGTGATGCGCACGGCCTGGGCCACGGTGTCGATGCCCTTCTTCAGGGCCTGCCTTGCGTCTACGTCGAATGTGACTGTCTTTGCCATATACCTTTCCCTCTTGCCTTATTTACTTCTTGGCCTTGCCATTGGATGCGACGACTGCGAGCACGTCCTTCTCGGACACGATCAGGTACTCGATTTCGTCCAACTTGAATTCGTTGCCGGCGTACTTGGCGTAAAGAACCTTGTCGCCGACCTTGAGCTCCATCGGCACCTTGGTGCCGTTGTCCAGGATCCTTCCAGTGCCCACGGCCTCGACGATGCCTTCCTGGGGCTTCTCCTTGGCGGTGTCCGGAAGGACGATCCCGCTCTTGGTCTTCTCTTCCCTCTCCACCGGCTTGACCACGACACGGTCGCCTAGCGGTCTTAGATTCATGTGCAACCCTCCTCAGCTTTGAAATTGATCTGTCTGGCACTCCCCGCGCCCGAGCGCTTAGCACTCAGGGGGGTCGAGTGCTAATTGTACAAGTACCCAGAGGGCGAGGGGCTAAACCTGGTCGGGCGGCGTTTCCTCAGCATTGGTGATCAACTCGAGGGCACGTGCCGCCTCGGCGTCGGGGACCATGATCCTTGCCTCGGTGAAGTTCATCGCCGCCGAGTAGGCGGTGTCGCCGAAAACCTCGGCGGTGATCCCGTTCGCCTCCAGGACGGCGGCGATCAGGTCGGCCTTGAGCCGCTCGCCTCGGAAGACGACCTCCCAGCCCTTGACGCCCATCAATCCCATCCTAGGGAGGGGTCGACCGTGATTGATTGTGGACCACCCCCACCCCCCCCACTGCGTGCGGAGGCGACATATCCGGCGACCGCGATCATGGCCGCGTTGTCCGTGCAGAGCTCGAGCGGCGGCATCGTCAGGCGCGCACGGTCCCCCACCACCTCGGCCGCCCGCCTGCGCAGCAGCGTGTTGGCGGCCACTCCTCCCGCGACGACCACCTCGGCGACCGGCGCCCGAGAGAGCGCCTCGTCGAGCTTCTCCAGAAGCGACTCCACCACCGAGTGTTCGAATGCCGCGGCAAGGTCCGCCTTCTCCTGCAGCCCAGCCCCGTTGCCCAGATCACGAAGGCGGTAGAGCAGGGCGGTCTTGAGGCCGCTGAAGCTGTACTCGAGGCCGGGCAGCGATGGCCTGGGCAGGGGCTGGCGCCGGGCATCGCCGGTTCGGGCCAGGCGATCCAGCGCCGGGCCGCCTGGGTATCCGAGCCCGAGCATGCGGGCGGCCTTGTCGAAGGCCTCGCCCGCCGCATCGTCTCGGGTGCGGCCGATGACCTCGAATTGGCCGTGCTCTGGCATGCGCACGAGGTCCGAATGCGCGCCGCTGACGACGAGCCCCAGAAGCGGTGGCTCGAGGTCGGCGCGCGCCAGCATCGCCGCGTAAATGTGCCCCCACAGATGGTTGACCCCCGTGACCGGCCGCCCCCAAGACGCGCTGAGGCCCTCGGCCACGCCGACGCCTACGAGAAGGCAGCCTGCCAGGCCGGGACCGCGGGTGACTGCGATGAGGCCGACGTCCTCCGGGCCTGCCTGCGCCTGCTCGAAGGCCAGGTCCAGGAGGTGCGGCAGCCGCTCGAGGTGGTCGCGGGCGGCCAGCTCAGGGACCACCCCGCCGAATTCCTTGTGCAGGTCGACCTGCGAGTGGATGACGTTGGCCAGCACGCGGCGGCCGCCTTCGACGAGCGCGACGGACGTTTCGTCGCAGCTCGTTTCTATACCAAGCGTTACTGCCAGTTCCTTCACCCCCACCCGGGCTTCGCCCGACCTCCCCACTTCGTGGGGAGGTGAACTAGCTTTCGTCCTTGGTCAGCAGGTCGCGGCGAAGGCCGCGGACGTCGGCTTCGATGCGCTCGAGGTTGGCCTCGTACGCGCGCCGGAATCGAGGCGAGTGGATCGAGTCCGACCACATCACGATCGCGTCCTCACCGTTGTCGGTGTAGTAACCCTTGCGCCGGCCGATCACTTTGAAGCTGAAGGCCTCGTACATGTGCATCGCGTTCTCGTTGGACGTCCGCACCTCGAGCGTCACCCACTTCGCGCCCATGTCGTAGGCGGCCTGGATCAGTCCGGCGAAGATGATGCGACCGTAGCCGCGGTGGTGAAGATCGCGCCGGACGCCAATGGTCGTCACGTGTGCCTCGTCGTACATGCGCCACATGCCCCCGTAGCCGACGATGGTCGGGTCAAGGTCGGAACCCAGACGCGGCGGCCGCTCGACGATGCCTTCCTGTCGCAGCACCACGTAATGCGCGCTCGAACGCGAAGCCAGCTCGCGGTAGTAGGCATTGCGCGGCCACGGGGTCGCGAAGATGTCGCGCTCGATCTCCTGCACCGTCGCGATATCCGGCTCGCGCATCAGCTCGAGCGCCAGCTGCTGGCGGATCTGGACCATCAGGCGACCATCACGGAGTGCGAACGGAAATGGACTGCATGTACTCGAGCCTGACACTACCATAGGCCACTTCTGAGGCCGATTCCAGCAATCGTGCGGCGGCCGCGCCGAAGGTGCGGAGCTCATCCTCGGGCACCATGCGCAGCCCGACCGCCTCCAGGGCCGCCTGCGTCTTCGGGCGGAGCCATCCCACGACGAGCCAATCCCTGAGCAGCTCCTCGGGCTTCGCGACCCCCCGGCCGCCGTCGGGAGACTGGTGATACAGGCGCCCCCGGCCGGCTTCAGCGACGGCGAGCACAGGCGCGTCCGTGCGCGCGGCCTGGATGCCCAGCGTCTGCAGCGGGACGATCGGAATCCTGCGCCCCATCGCGAGGCCGAGGCCGAACGACACCCCCACTCGCAGCCCCGTGAAAGAGCCGGGCCCGGTCGCGACCGCAACCCGCGTGATGGTCTTCTCTTTCGCGATGGCGCGGTAGCGAGCCGGCAGGTCGAAACTCGGCCCGGACTCGTCGATCTCCTCCTGAACGACCATGCCGCTGTCGTCGATCAACGCGAGCGCTGAACGTGCCGACGATGTATCGATGGCGAGTATCACCGCGGCAGGTCTCGCTCGACGGTCAGACGCCGGCGGTCGCCGCCAACATGCTCGATGGTGATCAAGGCCCCGGCGGCGCCGGCAAGCCTCTCACCCCACTCGACCACGACCGCCCCCGCGTCCAGCAGCTCGTCCAGGCTGAGGTGTCTGACCTCATCACCTTTTTCGAGGCGATAGAGGTCGACATGAGCGAGCTGCAGCCGCCCTGGATAGATCCGGACGAGCTGGAAGGTCGGGCTCGCCACCAGCGCGGCCGACCCGGCACCACGCGCCATCCCGCGCACGAAGGTCGTCTTGCCCGCGCCAAGCTCGCCTTTCAGGAGGACGAGGTCGCCCGGGCGCAAGCGCCGGCCGAGCTCCTCGCCGGCCGCTTCGGTCGATTCAGGCGACGAGGTCTCACGCGAAATGGTCGTAGCCAACGAGCCTCATCTGCACCGGTTTCTCGTCTGGACCGACCACGTTCACCTTGGGGTCGCGCGTGAGCGTGCCGATGGCTCTCATGCCTGCTTCCACCATCACGGATTCGGGCCCGGTGCACACGAGCTCGGCCTCCTCGCCACTCGTCAGCGCGTCCAGCGAGGTGGCGCCATCGGCTACGGGCACCTCGGCGGCGCGGAGGATGCATCCGCAGCCGGCAAACTCCGCGAACTTCTCCATCTCGCGCACGAGGCCGTCCGAGACGTCGCCGCAACACAGGCCCGCCCGGTTCAGGCGCCGGCCCTCGGACAGCAAGGGTTGGAGGCGAAGCACACGATGCTGACGAAGCGCCACAGCGGCGGCGCCCAGGGGCCCGGTGACTGCCACCGCCCAACCAGGCTGGGCCTCGCTGCGGGCCAGCGGCCGTGATTCGGCGTGTCCCACCACTGTGATCGCGAGCACCGCCGGCCCGTCGATGGAGCTCATGTCACCGCCCACGATGCTCATGTTCACCGTCTCGGCCAGCGCATGCATCCCTCGGTAGAGATCCACGAGGGCATCCACCGGCCACGCGCGCGGCAGGGCGACGGACGTCAGCGCCCACGATGGCGTCGCGCCTTTGGCAGCGAGGTCACCGAGGGCCAGCGCAAGCGAACGCCAGCCGGCGTCGTCACCGCTCATCCAGCCGAGGTCGAAGTGCACGCCTTCCACGAATGTATCGGTGCTGGCTACCGTGAAGCCGCGCGCCTCGTCCAGCACGGCGGCGTCGTCGCGCCCGGACTGCGCCGCGAGGTATGGCCTGATCAGCTTCAGGAGCTCGAACTCTCCCGCTCCTCCGATCGTGGTCACTTGTCCAGCATCGCACGCAGGCGGCGGGCAGCCGATTCCGGGTCGGCGGCGTCGGCGATCGCCCGAATCGCGCAAACTCGCCGCACACCGAGGGTCGTGAGCTGCGCCACGTTGGCCTCCTCGATCCCGCCGATGGCGAAGACGGGCACGTCCACCGCCGCGGACACAGCCGCCACCGCGGCCGGACCGATGACGCCCTTCCCTTTTTTGACAGGCGTCGCGAACGCCGGACCGCTGCCGATGTAATCGGCCCCGGCGGCCACCGCCTTGCGCGCCGCCTCTGGGCTGGACGCCGACGCGCCGATGAGAAATCCATCGGGGGCGAGCCGGCGCGCCGCGTCGACGGGCAGGTCGTCGGGGCCCAGGTGCACACCGTCCGCGCCCGCTACGAGGGCGATGTCCGCGTGGTCGTTGACGATGAAGAGCGCCCGCGCCTTGGCGGTCAGCTCACGGAGCCGTAGGGCCAGCTCCAGCAGCTCGCCCCGAGGCAAGGCTTTGTGACGCAGCTGCACGACGTCCGCGCCGCCCCGTATGGCCGCCATCGCCAGCTCGACGACCTGCTCCGGCGGGCGGTCGGGCGTGATGACGTAGAGGCGAGCTGACTGCAGGCGCTCTGCCGGCCACATATCTAGACCACCTCCCCATCCGGAAGGCTCGCTTCGCGAGCGTTCCGACCTCCCAACGGGGTGGGGAGGCCAGTCAGGTCAGGATCTGGCGGAGCTTCTCGCGGAAGGCTTCTGGCGCCTTGTCCTGCTCGCAGCACAACTTGACCAGGCGCTTGACCGAGGCCTGGAACTCATAGCTGTCGGTGCAGTCGGGGCAGCCCTCCAGGTGGAGCTGAAGCTCGAGCATCTCGGTGTTGCTCAGCTCGCGGTCGAGGTAGCTGTCTAGCTTGTTGGAACAGTCCTTGCAGTTCATTCTTTGGGCACCTCCGGGGCGCCGTTGCCGCGCACGATACCGGATTCGAGCGCGTAGTCATATAGGGATTTCTGGAGCTGCTGACGGGCCCGGTGCAGGCGGGACATGACAGTGCCGATGGGCACCCCGAGGGTCTGCGCCGCGTCCTTGTACGAGAAGCCTTCAACGTCGACCAGGAGGACCACCTCTCGATGCAGCGGAGGCAGCTTCTCGACCGCCGCCACCACCTCCGAAGCGGCCAGCTTGTCGAGGACGTCCGCCTCGGGCCGCGCGCCTTCGTCTTTCAGCTTGTCGTACAGGACGAACTCGCCCACATCGTCGAGGCTGACGTCGTCCTTCCGAGACCCCTTGAAGCGATCCCAGAACAGGTTGCGCATGATCGCGAACAGCCAGGCCTTCATGTTCGTGCCCTGTTGGTAGCTGTGCTGGTAGCGCAGCGCGCGGAGGTAAGCCTCCTGGACGAGGTCCTGCGCCGAGTCGGGGTCGCGCGTCAGCCGCAGCGCGCCTCGGTACAGCGTGTCGAGATGTGTCAGCGCCTCTTCCGCGAAGGCAGTTTGTGCGGGACTTTCCGCCATCAGTACTGCCAGTTTAGATACACCTGCCTTTGCACCATCTCAAAGCGGAAATGGTGCTCTCGTATTCCTTGGAGGCCTGCTGCCCGCCACCCGGCGCTGTGCGCCGACCTCCCCCACTACGTGGGGAGGTAGAGCCTCTTCACGCGCGGGCCGATCGCTGTAAGCACCTCGTAGCAGATGGTGTTCGACCACGTCGCGACCTCTTCGGCCGTGATGCGTTCGTCGCCGTCCGGGCCGATGATCGTCACCACGTCGCCCACCGCGACACCATCCACGTCGCTGACGTCGACGGTGATCGCGTCCATGCTCACCGCCCCGATGAGCGAGGCCCGTCGCCCGCGCACCAGCACATCGCCGCGGTTGCCGCGCGCACGGTGGACCCCGTCTGCGTAGCCGATGGCCACGGTCGCCACGCGGGCCGGTGACGGCGCCGACCACAACGCGCCGTAGCCGACGGTGCCCCCCTTCGGCAGGCTCTTCACATGGGTCACCACCGAGCGCAGCGCCAGCGCCGGCGCAGCACCCGGCCACTCGCAGCCGTACAACGCGATGCCAGTACGGACCGCGTCGAGCGCCATCTGGGGATATCGCAGCGTCGCCGCCGAGTTGCAAACGTGGCGAATGCCCGGATCGAAACCAAGCCTGTCGAGAACATTCACGAACCGATCGAACTGCGCCCGAGTCATCGCCTCGTCGGTGCCCGCCGACGCGAAGTGCGTCCAGGTGCCGGCGAGGCGCAGCCCCGCCGAACGGTCGATGAATTCCGCCAGCGATGCGGCCTCCGTGGGCGAAGCTCCGAAGCGACCCATGCCGGTGTCGACCTTGAGGTGGACCGGGACGACCTCGTCGCCGTCCTCGAGCGCGCGCGCGAACTCGAGGCTCGAGACGCCGATGACAAAGCCGTTTGCGGCGGCCGCCGCAGCCTGCTCGGGAACAAGCCCGCCCATGACCAGAATGTGCTCGGGGTGGACAAGACCGGTGAGCTCGTTTGCCTCTTCGAGCGTGGATGTCGCGAGCCACGTCGCACCGCCGGCCAGCGCGGCCCGGGCCACCTGCACAGCGCCGTGACCGTAGCCGTTCGCTTTGACCACCGCCATCACGCGCGTCCCGTGCGGAACATGCGCGAGGATGCGAGCGGCGTTGGCACGCACCGCGCGCAGGTCGATATCCGCCCAGCGCAGATTCGTCTTAGAGACCGCCTTGCCGAAGCACGTGCATGACGTGCGGAATCTCGGGCAGCAGGTCGCTCGCCAGCAGCCCCGCGTCGCCGAGGCGCTGTGAGATGCGGCGCCCGGCCGCGGCATGTATGTAGACGCCGGTCACGGACGCGGCGTACGGATCGGAGCCCTGCGCGATGAGCGCGCCGATCACGCCCGCGAGAACGTCACCGGTGCCGCCTGTGGCCAGCGCCGGTACCTCGTGGGGATCCTGGCTGAGCCTGCCGTCCGGGTGCGCAACCAGCGTGTGCGCGCCCTTCAGGACGACGATCGCCCCCCACTCCTTCGCGGCCTTGCGCGCAGCGCCGGCGCGATCGGCCTGCACCGCGTCGGTCGTCTTGCCGAGAAGGCGGGCCATCTCGCCAGGGTGCGGCGTCAGCACACGATTCTTGCCGAGGCGGGTCTTCTTGCGCGCCGAGTCTGCGAGCGCGTTCAGGGCGTCGGCATCGAGGACGAGCGGACACTCTGCGTGCAGCGAGAGGTCGAGGATCAAGCGCCAGGTGGACCGGTCGCGGCCCAGGCCAGGGCCGATCACGCCGGCCTCGGCCGTGGACATCTGGCGGAGAACCGAGTCATACGCCGCATGTCCGACCGCGCCCGGCGCGACCTCAGGCACCGGGGTAGCCATGACCTCGGTGCACTTGGCGGCGAGGATCGGATAGATCGTGTCGGCGACCAGCAGCCGCACGAGGCCGGCCCCGGTGCGCGCTGCGCCCGTCGCAGCGAGGAAGGCTGCCCCGGTGAAGCCGAGGCTTCCGGCCAGCACGACCACCGTTCCGAACGTCCCCTTGTGCGCGTCGCGCGGCCGCTGCGGGAGGAGGACTGATTCCGGCGCCGGCAACAGCATGTCCGCCACGTCGGGCATCTCGAGATGCGAAGTGGCCACGGCGAGCCGGCTGTGGTGGGTGATGCTCACTTCCACCCGCGCGCCGCGCCCATCGCCAAGGAGACGAACCCGCGGCGCGCCGCTGGCGCCGGGCAGGACCTCGATACGCTTGCGCGGGAAGCAGATGCCGGTGCCGTCGAAGCACTTGATCACCGCCTCCTTCGCCGCCCAGCGCCCGGCGAGGCGCTCGGAGTTGTTGCCGCAGTAGACGAGCTCGGCGGGGGTGTAGACCTTGCTCAGGAAGCCCTGGCCTGACCGTTTGACCGCGAGCTCGATGCGGTCTACGGAGACGGCGTCAACCCCGATGCGCTGCACCGCCCCATTTTCTGCCCTATTCGACGGTGACGCTTTTGGCCAGGTTGCGGGGCTGGTCGACGTTCTGCCCGAGCTCGACCGCGACGTGGTACGCGAAAAGCTGCAGCATCACCGAGTTCAAGACGGCCGCAGACGCCTCCTCGACCTCGGGCATCTCGAAGAGGTCTGTGGCCACGCCGTCCAACGATCTGTCGCCCTTGGTGATGAGAGCTAGCACCGGCGCGTTGCGCGCCACGATCTCATGGACGTTGCTGACCATCTTGTCCCTGGTCGAGCTGGCGGTGCAGATGGCGACCACGGGGAACTGGTCGTCGAGCAACGCGATCGGTCCGTGCTTGAGCTCGCCCCCTGTCGTGCCCTCGGCGTGGATGTATGAGATCTCCTTGAGCTTGAGCGCACCCTCGAGGCCCACGGGGTAGCCGAGGCCGCGACCCGTGTACATGAAATTGCGGTACTTGCTGTAGCGGTGGGCGAGCTCTGCGATCTCCTCGTTGCGTGTGAGCAGCTCGTCGACCTGTCCAGGCAGCGCGCGCAGAGCTTTCACAAGCTCGTCGCGGCGCTCGAGTGACACGCGACCGTTAACGGTGGCCAGGCGGAGCCCCAGCAGGTACAGGCTCATGAGATGCGCGAGGAAGGTCTTCGAGGATGCCACCCCGATCTCCGGCCCGGCGTTGAGGTAGATGGCGCCGTCAGCGTCGCGGGCGGCCGAGCTCGCGACAACGTTGGTGACCGCGACCGCGAGCGCCCCTCTCTCCTTGGCCTGGTGCAGGCCCACGAGGGTGTCGGCGGTCTCACCCGACTGCGTGATGACGACGGCAAGCGTGTTCTTGCCAAACGTCGGACGGCGGTAGCGAAACTCCGACGCGTCCTCGGCCCGCGCGGGGATTCCGGCCCAGTCCTCGATGACCTGCTCACCGATCATCGCGGCATGCAGCGAGGTCCCCATCCCCAGCAGCAAGACCTCGCGATATTTCTTCAGGTCCTGGTCCGGGATGTCGAACTCGCGGAAAGTGACCGCGCCGTCGTCAGTGAGCCGGCCGCGCATCGCGTTGGCGACCGCCTCGGAAGACTCGTTGATCTCTTTGAGCATGAAGTGCGGGTAGCCGCCCTTCTGTGCCTGCGTCACATCCCAGTCGACGTGGATCAACTTCGGCGTGACGCTGTGACCGTCGAGGGTGTACACCTGTGGACCCAGCGGCGTGACCGCCGCGACCTCGCCCTCGCCGAGAACGAGCACGCGCTTCGTGTACGGGATGATCGCCGTGATGTCGGAGGCGACGTAGTACTCCTTCTCGCCAAGTCCGACGACCAGCGGCGCGTTGAGCCTCGCGCCGATGAGCAGCTCCGGGTCGTCGGTGGAGAACATCGCCATGGCGTAGGCGCCGCGAAGACGCTTGAGCGCCGCCCGCACCGCGGCGAGAAAGTCGCCCTTGTAGTTGGCCTCGATGAGGTGCGGTACGACCTCGGTGTCGGTGTCCGACGTGAACTCGTGGCCCTTCGCCTGCAGCTCGCTCTTGAGCTCGGCGAAGTTTTCGATGATGCCGTTGTGGACGACATAGATGCGCTGGTGGCAATCGGTATGCGGATGCGCGTTGATGTAGGTCGGCTTGCCGTGGGTGGCCCAGCGGGTGTGGCCGATGCCGAGCTTGCCCGTGGGCATGTTGGCCTGCAGCTTCTCGATGAGCACGTCGACCTTCGTCTCAGACTTGGTGACACTGGTGCGCCGGTCGGCGCCGGCTCCATCTGCCAGCACAGCGACGCCGGCTGAGTCGTACCCGCGGTACTCGAGACGCTTGAGGCTCTCCATCAAGATCGGCGTCGCCTCACGATCGCCCAGGTAGCCGATGATCCCGCACATATCTACTCAATAACTCCTGGCCCGGGGTTTCTAGACGGAAGCTTCAACGCCCCAAGCGGGCCCCAGGTTACAGGGTGGGCCTAGGGCGAGGGGCAGTTCGGGTTCAGCGAGATCGAATACGTGACCCTGGCTGTCCCCACCGCGCCGTTGACGTTGTCCGGGTACGGGATCGTGAGCTTGAAAGTGGCCGTCGTGGTCGAGTGGCTGAGATCGACCGCGGGCAGCGTGATGGTCGTGATGTTGGTCAGGGCATCAGGCGGGCCGGTGACGACCACTGCCACGGGATCGAGGGCTATACCCGTGATCCGATAGCAATTGGGCGGAGGATTCGAGGGCTGGGAGTCGACCAGCACCACCTGCCGGCTGGTCGTCCCGGCCTTGGCCTCGATATGGATGCTGACCGTGTTGATGTCGAGATTGGCCTGCGGGGAGGTGTAGCTGCTCGGTTTCGAGAGATCGAGCGGGACATCGCTCCGCTCCAGCACGACCAGCAGGCTCGGATAATCGAGCGTAGCGCTGCTCACCTGGCCGGTGTAGTCCGCATAAGCCTTCAAGTTGGTCTCCCAGCTGACTGGGCCGTCGAATGTAACGGAGCAGGGAGCGCTCGGGCAAAGCGCCGCGGTCTTCGTGACCTGCCATCCCGGGGCAGCGCCCCTTGGTATCCGGACGTTGACGGTGAGCTTCACCGCCGCGCGCTGGTCGATGTTCAGAACCACCGGAGTCGCCTGAACCGTCACCCCGGAGATCACCGATTTGCCGACCAGGTTCGCTTTCACGCCGCTCCCTGCAGACACCTTGGCCAGATCGGCCGTCACCACAGTGTTGCCGGAGTTCGCCGCGCTGACAAGGTCCGCAAGGCCGGTGACGGTGACGGTGGTTTTCGTCGGGGGATTGATCACGATAAGGCCGGCCGGCACCCCCGTGTATCCGATGCTCAGCTGCAGCTGTTTGGACGTCGGTGGGTTCTGGGAGAACGCGAAGGCACCGAGCATCAGCACCGCCAGCCCCAAAGCCAGCAGCTTCAGCCTCCAGTCGTTCGTGATCCAGCTCAAGTGTCTTTTTCCTTTTCTCCTTTGACTGCCTTCTCGTGCTCCTTCGGCTTGCCGTTCGACCGGCCGTTGAGAAAGCCGAGCAGACCGTTGGCGCGTATGCCGCGCACCGGCACCCGAACGCTGACACGGCGGCGGAGGCCGTCTGGGTCCAGGTTGCGGGTGATCTTGCCTTCTTCGATCACGGAGATGGCGCCGGTCTCCTCAGAGATTACGAGGACCAGCGCGTCGGACGCCAGAGACAGCCCGAGCGCAGCCCGGTGACGGGTGCCCAGCCGCTCCCTAACCGCGCCTTCTTCCGGCAGCGGGAGCAGGCACCCGGCGGCGATGATCTGGTTGCCTCGCACGATCACGGCGCCATCGTGCAGCGGGGAGTTGGGATAAAAGATCGATTGCAGGAACTCCGCCGAGATTTCCCCGTTGATGCGAACGCCGGTGGCCGCATAGTCCTCGAGGCCGACGTCGCGCTCGAATGCGATCAGCGCCCCGGTTCGCTTCGCGCTGAGTCGCTCGGCCGCCCTGATCGTCTCGGATATCGCCTGGCTGTACTCGGGCGTGCTGAACGCGGACAGCGGCCGGCCGAGATTCCCGAGGCGGCCGAGCTGGTCCACGGCACGCCTGAGCTCCGGCTGGAAGATCACGATGATCGCGATACCGAGCAGGAACGCGCCGTTTCGGAACAACCACGAAAGCAGCACGAGGTTGAAGGCGGTCGCAAGCGCGCCGATCAGCGCGAGCACCACCAGGCCGAGCAGGATCTGCGTGCCCTGCGTGCCCCGCACGAGGCGCAGCACGTAGTAGAGGACGACGGCGATGACGGCGACGTCGACCACTTCCAGCCACGTGAGGTGTCTCACCACCTCCTCGAACTGGACGATGAACTGCTGGATGACCTGGCTCATCCGGGTTCGGCTCCAAAGATCTCAGCCATGAGCGCCATCTGGGCGTAGAGCCGGTTGCCGGCCTGGTCGAAGACAATCGACCGCGGCCCGTCCATGACCTCGTCGGTCACCTCCTCCCCGCGATGCGCGGGAAGGCAATGCAGGAACACCGCACCTTTGGTCGAGTCCATCACCGCCTGATTGACCTGGTACGGGGCGAAGATCTGCCGCCGGATCGCGCGCTGGTCCTCCTGCCCCATCGATGCCCAGACGTCGGTATAGACCGCGGTGGCGCCGTCGAGGGCGGCGATGTCGTTCGAGAGGAGGACGTTGCGCGTGCCCGAGCCGACCGCACTGGCGCGTTCGAGCACCTGGTGCGAGGGCTCATAACCGGGAGGCGTGATCACTATCAGCCGGAAGCCGAGCAGGGCCGCAGCTTCGATCAGCGATGTCGCGATGTTGTTGCCGTCTCCCACATAAACGATCCGCTGCTCGGCGATCGGCCCGCAGGCCTCCTCGAGGGTCATGAGGTCGGCAAGGATCTGGCAGGGATGGGAGCGATCGGTCAGCGCGTTGATGACCGGCTTCTCCGCCGCGGCCGCGAGCTGGATCAGGTCGACGTGGCTGCGCATCCGGGCGACGATGGCGTCGACATAGCGGTCGAGGACGCGCGCCGCATCGCGGACTGACTCGCGCCGCCCCAGCTGCACGTCCTGCTCGCCCAGGGTGGTCGTCGTGCCGCCGAGGCGGGTGATGCCAACCTCGAACGAGACCCGCGTCCGGTGCGAGGGCTTCTGAAAGAGCATCGCGACGTGAAGGCCCTGCAGCGGCCGCTTGGACCAGCGGCCCGCCTTGATGGCGTGTGCCAGCGTCAGCACCGAGCGCAGCTCGGCGGCATCCAGATCCGCGATATCCAGGAAGTCCCTTCCCGTGAGACCCACTGCAGCGATCATGATGCCCCGACGCGACGCCGGTGTGGCCTGGAAAGCGCTTTGGTGAGCTACAACCCGGGTTTGATCAGGTCCCCGGCGACGATCGGGGCCACTGTGAGGTCCCTGACCGAGTCGAACTCCGGCAGCCTCGAGCGCAAGCCGGCGTCATCCCTGAGGCGAAGGATGGCATCGCGGCAGGCCGCCGGCTCCAGCCCGAAGTGGGCCGGCTTGAAGTCGAACGACGGTTCATTGCGGAGGCCGATCGTGAGCCGATCGGTGACCCTCACCTTCGGCCAGGATCCAGGGTCGGAGAGCGTGACCGACTCCATGTTGTCCCACAGGGCGCGCATCTCATGGCGCCCCTGGACCACCACCATCCGGTCGCGAAACAGGCCGAGCCGGCTGGCGGGCCAGGCGTGAACCTGGATGCCCGCCCAGGTGGCCACCACCCAGGCTCCGATCGCGCCGGCGCCGAGCGCTACGCCGGCCACCCAGCCGTCGGGCTGCCCGGTCGCGACGAAGGCCAGGATGGAGAACGCGACCGCGCAGAACAGGCTCGAAGCGCCCAGCGTCACGATCGTTCGCCGCGACCGCACGTAGATCACCGAACAACCCCCACCGAGGGATAGTGTATGTCCGAAGGGCTCGCATTACGACCCCGCCGTGAGGAGAGAGGGATGGACGTTATCGAAGAGCGGGCGGACATCGACGCGGCGGTCTCAGGCAAGACGATCTGCACGATCTTCGCGGACGCAGACTCACGCTGGGGCGACCAGCCCGCATTGCACTGGAAGCAGAACGGCGACTGGCACACCCTCGACTGGCATGGCTACCGCCAGCAGGTGGCGGCGGTCACCCTGGCGCTGCGCGAGCTTGGTTTCGGCGCCGGGCAGTTCGCTCTGATCATGGCGCGCAACGTGCCCGAGCACATGATCGCGGACCTTGGCATCGTGCATGCCGGCGGCGCAGCCATCAGCGTGTACAACACCCTCGCGCCCGAGCAGGTCCAGTACGTCGCCAAACACTCGGAGGCGACTGTTGCGTTCGTGGAGGACGAGGCATTCCTCGCCAAATTCCTCGAGATCCGTTCCGCGGTGCCGAGCCTGCGTCATATCGTTTTGATTCACGGCGACCCGCCCGAGGGCGTGACCTCATGGGACGCTCTCGTCGCGTCCGGCCGCGCGCTCTACTCTCGCGATCCTTCCGAGTTCGAGCGGTCCTGGCGCGGGGTCGGCCCTGAGGACACGGTCAGCCTGATCTACACATCTGGAACCACGGGTCCACCGAAAGGCGTCACCTACTCGCACTACAACATCCTGTGGACGATGGAGTCGAGCCGCCGTCTCCTTCGATACGACCACGACACGCTCGTGAGCTACCTGCCGCTGGCGCACGTCGCCGAGCGGTTCACTTCGCAGTGGAATGGGATCTACGTCGGCCACCAGGTGTACCTGTGCCCCGATCCGGCGCAGCTGCTGGCGTATCTCGTCGAGGCTCGGCCGACCGTGTTCGTCGGTGTGCCGCGCGTGTGGGAGAAGCTGATGTCCGGAATCCAGGCCGGCATCGAGGCCGAGCCCGACGAGGCGAAGCGCGGTATGGCCAAAGGCGCGCTGGCGGCGGCCCAGCAGGCCTATCGCCTCCGCCGCGACGGCCAGCCGGTGCCGGACGAGATCGCATCGGTCGTAGAGCGCGCGCAGCCGCTGTTCGCGATGCTGCGCTCGAAGGTCGGGCTCGATCGCGTGCGGCTCGGCATCACCAGCACTGCTCCATGCCGACCTGAGGTGCACGAGTTCTGGGCGGCTCTCGGCGTCCCACTTCACGAGGTTTGGGGCATGAGCGAGCTCACCGGACCGGCGACCGCCGTGCCGATGGGGGACCATCGGGCCCCATCGATCGGCAGGCCGCTGCCTGGTGTCGAGGTGCGCCTCGCCGAGGACGGCGAGATCCTGGTCCGCGGCGGCAACGTCATGGTCGGCTACTACCGCGAGCCCGGCAAGACCGCGGACACCGTCGACGCGGACGGTTGGGTGCACAGCGGCGACATCGGCGCGCTGGGCCCTGACGGGCACTTCCGCATCGTCGACCGCAAGAAGGAGCTGATCATCACCTCGTCGGGCAAGAACATCTCGCCGGCCAACCTGGAGGCGGTCGCGAAGTCGAGCCCGATCATCGGCCAGGCGGTGGCGATCGGCGACGGCCGCAAGTTCATCTCCGTGCTGGTGGTGCTGGACCCGCAGGTCGGGCCACTGTGGGCGAAGTCGCAGGGCATCGAGGCGCTGACGCTGGCCGAGCTCGCTGAGCATCCAGCGACCATCGCCGAGGTCCGGCGGGCGCTGACGATCGCCAACACGCATCTTTCGCGTGTCGAGCAGTTCAAGCGGTTTACCATCCTGCCCACCGAGTGGTCGCCCGAATCGGAGGAGCTCACGCCGACCTTGAAGCTCAAGCGCCGGGTCATCGAATCGAAGTACCAGGCTCAGATCGAGGCCATGTATGGGGAGCACCCCGGCGGCCATGCGGTCGATCCCGACTACGATCCGAAACACCGAACCGACGACTGATCGGCACTTCCGCGCTCAGCGCCTCGGCAGCTTCGCGCCCATGACGGCCTCCGTGAACAACCTGGTCGCGAGCCGGCTGCGTGGCTCGCGCAGTCGCTCCGCGAGCTTGCCCAACTGTGCGACGACGCGCGGCTCGATGCTGAGCCTGTAGAGCTGCTTGACGACCGGCGCTTTAGCGTTCACCGCGATCCTCCTGATGTGGCTTGATGAAGTTTCGGTGAGGATTCTCGGCCGCCTCAGGTGGGGCGCCAACCCAGCCTGTTAAGAGGCGCGCCCTCAGCGCCCCCATGAGTGACCCTCTCCCACCGTCGCAGCCGCTGCGCGGCCGGGGCCGCCTCCTCACCGCGTGGGGAGGAATCTCACCTAGCGGTAGGGGCGGGTTAGCTTTTCCAGCTCGTCGAGCCTGGCGAGCGCCTGGTCGCGACCGTCCGGCGGCAGGTACCAGATGCACCGGTCGATGCCGGCGCGCTGCATCTCCTCGATTTCCTGCGGCGTTGCCTTGGGGTAGACGGTGACCGGGATCTCGCCGCGGCCCGCCGCCGTGGCCAGCTCGCGCAGCTCCCCCAGCCGGGCCAGCACATCGCCGCGGTTCGGCATCCAGCCGTCGGCATAGGCGACGACCCGCTTCAGGATGTTGGGGCCACTGCCGCCGAGGATCACCGGCGGGTGTGGCTTCTGGACCGGCTTGGGCCAGCACCACATGGGACCGAAATCCACCATGTCGCCGTGGTACTCGGAGACTTCCTGTGTCCAGATCGACTTCATCGCCTCCACCCTCTCGCGGAGCAGCTTCCACCGCGTGGAGGAGTCGGTGCCGTGGTCCCTCATCTCCTCCTTGTTCCAGCCGCCGCCGATGCCGAACAGGAAGCGGCCGTCCGACACATGGTCGACGCTGGCGACCTGCTTGGCCGTATGGATCGGGTCGCGCTGAACGACCAGGCAGATACCGGTGCCAACCTTAAGCGTCTTCGAGGCGACCGCCACGGCGGTCAGCGCGACGAAAGGATCCAGCGTGTGCCAGTAGTGCTTGGGCAGCTCGGCGCCGCCTGGCCAGGGCGTCTCGCGGCCGACCGGAATGTGCGAATGCTCTGCGACCCAGAGTGACTCGAAGCCAGCTTGCTCGACGGCCGGGGCCAGCTCGGTCATTGAGATCGCGTAGTCGGTGGGAAAGATGGCCGCGCCGAACTTCACGCTCGTAATCGTGACTTGTTCCGGGCGTCCGCCGCTCGACGGGTACGCTTATCGAAGCATGCGGGTCGCCGTAATCTCCGACATCCATGGCAACGTGGCGGCTCTCGAAGCGGTGCTGCCGGACATCGCGCGCGAGAAGGTGGATCTCATCGCGGTCTGCGGCGATGTCGCCTCCGGACCTCTGCCGGTGGAGACTTTGCACGTCTTGCGCGCGCTGCCCGACGCGACGTTCGTTCGTGGCAACGCGGACCGATCTCTGGTCGCGGGATTCGACGGCACCCAGAAGCCGAAGCTGCAGGGACCTGGCGCAGATTGGTGCGCGGCGCAGTTGAGCCGCGAGGATCGCGACTTCCTGGCAACTTTCGCCGAAACAATTTCGATCGAGGTGGACGGGCTCGGCCGCGTGCTCTTCTGCCATGGGTCGCCGCGCAGCGACGAAGAGATCATGACGGCGCGGACACCAGAATCGCGACTACGGGAGTTTCTCGCCGATGTGGAGGCGGAGGTCGTAGTGTGCGGGCACACACACATGCAGTTCGACCGGATGGTCGGCCGCGCACGCGTCATCAACCCAGGCAGCGTGGGAATGCCTTACGGCGAGCCGGGCGCATTCTGGGCCGTGATGGGTCCTGATATCCAGTTCCGCCGGACCGACTACGACCGGCACGCGGCTGCTGAACGGCTTCGACGGAGCGCGTGGCCTGGAGCCGACGAGTTCGCCCGTGACAACGTGGTGACGGTGCCCAGCGTCGAATACGCCATGGCCTTCTTCACCAAGGTCGGCGGCCCGTAAAGCGGAAATCGCGGGGGACCTCTTCGGCCCCCCGCCTCGCTACCTAGCCTGGAAAGAACGCGCCGTTAAACTCATGGCCGACCTGGCCGAACAAAGTGGTCTGACCGTCGTCGCTGGACTCGAAGATGAGCGCGCCGGTCGAGTCCCATCCCTTCCAGCTCGCATGTGTCCCCGTCGTGGCGAATTCGCCACCGAACCGCTGGGATGGGTCGGCGTTGCGAACCTTCTCGCGCGAGGTCACGCCGGACCACTCGATGTCGAAGCTCACGTGCCCGTTCGTCGGCGGCGCGAAATGGAACAGCCCGTTGGGTATCGCGCCGTAATCCGTAATTGCCAGGTTGTCCATGCGGAAGCTGGCCGCGCCAGCGCCTGCTTCGACTTGTGCTGCGCTGTCCGGAATGGGGACGGTCCAGAAGAGGCCGCCGGCGCCGAATCCTGGATCGAAGTCGTGCAGCTGATTCGAAAAGTCAGGGGCAGCCTGCCCCTCGAAGACGTCGAGTCAGATGAAGCCGAACGCTGCGTTCTGGTGGCGACCGGCGAGGTCGATGTACTCGCCCTTCATGATCCTCATATCGACGTCGAACGTCTTATCGCTGAACTCGCCCTTACCTGCGCCGATCGTGTGGGCCGCAGCCATTCCGCCGTTGAAGTCGAAGACCGTGGAGGCGTCGCCACTGCCGAAAAAGTTGAAGTGGAAATGGGTACCGCCGATGTCGGCCGTGCCCGGGACAGGCTTTGGAGCTCCCGGGGTGCCGCGGGCCGCAGCCAGCAGCGGGACGCCGGCTGCAGCCAGCGCGGCTCCGCCGATGCCGGCCGAGGCGCCGGCGATGAATGCCCGCCGGGAGAGAGCGCGCTCCCAGAAATGCCGATGGCCGAACGATGCCGGCGGCTTCAACGGGAAGCGCGACACGTCGAGATTCTGAATGCTCATAGGCCACCCCTCCATTCCCAACCGAGGCCTGCGTCGAAGAGCTGTCTACTCCCTTATCGGACGATTGTCAACACAGATCTGCCGCCTCAGCCGCCGCGAGCATCCGACGGATGTCGGCGTACGAACCGTCGTCGACCTGAACGAACTCATCGACCAGCGACCTGGTCAGCTGCTCGCGATGTTCGGGCCGGGTGGCGAGGTCGGTCACGATTCTTTGCACGTCGCGTTTGAGTGATTCGGGCACACCGCCCGTCGCCACCAGCGGCTGGATGGTGGAGGGGCCGAGAACGTCGATCACCTTCACCCTGTCCTGGTGCTCGGGATGGTCGCGCAGCGCGATCGCAAGCACGTGGGAGTCGATCGCCGTCGCATCCACCGTGCCCTCGGCGACCTGGCGAATCGACCGCTCGTGGAAGCCTGTCGCGTCCCACCGGCTGAAGTAGGCCCGCGTCTCGGCCAGCACGGCGAGGCGGGCCAGCGTCACAAGGTAGCCGGAGTGAGAATCCGGCTCGTTGTAAGCCCACGACCTGCCTCGAAGATCGGGCCACGAGGTGACCTCGCTGTCGCGAGGCACGATCACGTCCGAGAAGTAGATCGGGCGGCCCGCGTATCGGTCGCCGCTGACCACGGGCGCGGCGATGGCATCGACGAACGACGGGTCCTCTCGCCGGAGCCGGACATATGGGAGCCCGCAGAGAAATGCAAAATCCACGTCGTGGCGGCGGACCTGATCGAACGACCTGCCGTCGACCAGGCGTGTCGGGCGTCCGAGTTCCGCGCCGACGGCCTCGGTGACCAGCTGGTAGAGCGGTTTGAGGCAGGGCGCCAGATAGGTGGCGAAGACGAGCTCCCCTTCGCTGCTCTGCACGCCGGTAGTGTTACCCAAAGTCTCAGTACCGGTACTGACGACATCCCGCGGGCGCCGGCCCAGGATCTCGTCTCATGAGGCTGACTCGGATCGCGATCCTGATCGGGGCGAGCGTCGTCCTGCTCGCGCCAAGCGGCTGCAACCCCGCCGCCCACCAGCTCCCTGGCATGGGCACGCCACAGCCGGCCGACGTGCCGGCTGATTTCCCCGTCTACCCAGCCGCGGTCGCAACCCTCCAGGGATATGGCCGGCCCCCAAGCCCGGGCGCCACGAGCAAGGACCGGCGGGAGTTCGAGGACATCACATGGGCCACAGACGACAGCGGCGCCAAGACCTTCGCCTTCTACAAGGCCGGCCTCGCGAAGGGCGACTGGGTTCTGCAAAGCGCGGTCGACAACAACCACGGCGGGCTGATCATCTTCAACCGCAAGAGCAATCCTTCGTACGGCGGCACGATCTTTCTCGCGGACGGCAAGATCCACGTGATCATGGGCCAGGACTGTCCGTGCGGGACTCCTTCCTAGCTGAGCAGCTTGGTTTGCAGGCGGGAGATGGCAGCCGGCGAAAGGCCCGCCCCCTCGAGGTACGCCTCCACCCCACCCCACTTCTGGTCTACGTAAGCCAGCGTGTTGTGCATCCACTCAGGCGGACAGCGCAGCTCGTCACGCATCGCTTCCAGCCGATCGGGCGCCGCGGTCCCAAGCCACTCCTCATATCGGCTCGCGAGCTGGAGGTCGGTCTCGGCGTAGTCCTCCCCGATTGCCTCTGCCTGGACACCGGTGACCGAAAGCATCAGCGCGGCGACCAGACCGGTGCGGTCTTTCCCGGCGAAGCAGTGGAACAGCAAGGGCCCCTCGGCTGACGCGATGGCGTCGAAGATGGCGCCCATCGCGCGCTGCCGCCGCTCGAGCATCAGGATGTACCGGCCCTGCATGGCAGGGGCCTGGTTGAGCTCCGGGGCGGTGGCGTCGTCGATGAGCGGAAGGTGCAGGCGGACCAAGGTGCTGCCGTCGGTTTCGCCTATCGTCGGAGCCACCGGAGAGGTGCTTTGAAACGCCGAGAACGGAGGACCAGGTTCGCCCTTCACTTCGGCTTCGCTGCGCAGGTCGATCACCGTCGTGATGCCGTAATCGACCATCGCCTGGCGCCCGGCCGGCGTCAGGCTCGCGACGTTGTCGGACCGCACCAGGACCCCCTTGCGCGTGAGCCCGTTGCGTGTCGGCAGCCCGCCGAGGTCGCGCGTGTTGCGACAGTCGGGCCAGCTCAGACGCCGGCTTTCTAGCGTTTCGTGTACTGGGGTGCCTTCCGCGCCCTCTTCAGGCCGTACTTCTTGCGTTCCTTCATCCTCGCGTCTCGCGTCAGGAGGCCGGCCTTCTTCAACGCGGGACGGAAGTCTGGGTCGTAGTTGATCAGGGCTCGAGCGATGCCATGGGCGATGGCGCCGGCCTGGCCGCTGCTGCCGCCGCCGATCACCTTGACGCTGATGTCGAACTTGCGCTGGGTGCTGGTCACGCGAAGCGGCGCCAACGCCGCCATCTCCAGGACTCGGCGTCCCAGGTAAGCCAGCGGGTCCTTCTCGTTGAACGTGATCCGACCCTCACCGGGCTGGATGCGCACCCTGGCGACCGCGTTCTTGCGACGGCCGGTGCCGCGGTTGAAGGTCTCAGCCAATCTTGATGTCCCCTCTGGAATCGAATGTGACGACCTTCGGCTTCTGCGCCACGTGGCCGTGGTCGGGACCGGCGTACACGCGAAGTCGCTTCAGCATGTCGGCGCCCAGCGTGTTCCGCTGCAGCATGCCGCGGACGGCGTTGGTCACCGGGAAGGTCGGATCGAGGTCCTTCGCGCGCTGAAGCGTGCGCTTTCGTAGGCCGCCCGGGTATCCCGTGTACCGCGTGTATACCTTGCCTTCGAGCTTGGCGCCGCTGACCTTGACTTTCGCGGCGTTGATGACGACCACGTGGTCGCCGGTGTTCAGGTGCGGGGTGAAGGTGGGCTTGTGCTTGCCGCGCAGGATCTTCGCCACGCTGCTCGCAAGGCGGCCGAGGACCTGGTCCGTGGCATCGACCACAAACCAATCACCCTTCAGATCCGCGGCTTTCGCCGTCCACGTCTTCTGCTTACTCATTTCGGTTGCTCAGTAAATCACTTCCATCAAGGTCAGCCCCCCGGGAGGCGCTGTCTTCGGCGCCAGGCGCCGGTCTTTGGCCCGCAGGACCTCACCGACCCACTGGGGCGGCTTGCGCTCTCGTCCCACCTCCGCCATCGCGCCGGCGATGCTGCGTGCGAGGCCTCGGAGGAATCCTTCGGCCACCAGCTCCAGCTCGACGAAGTCCCCTCGCCGCTCCACTTTCACGGAACGCATCACCCGAACACGCGAACGCGCCGGCTCGGAGGCCGAGCAGTAGGTGGTCCAGTCGTGCTTGCCGACCAGCGGCCGCGCCGCCTTCGACATCGCCTCAACGTCGAGCCTCGCGGCCAGATGCCAGCACCGGCCCCGCTCGAGAGCGGGCCTTGCCTGGCGGTCCAGGTAGCGGTAGCGGTAGCGCCGCCATCGGGCGGAGTAGCGAGCATGAAAATCGTCTGGCACCACCTCGGCGCTCAGCGCAGCCACGTCCTCCGGCAGGCGGGCATTGAGCGCGGCGACCAACCGTGATGGGGCGATGCGGCCTTCGAATCCAAAGTTCACGACCTGGCCCTCGGCGTGTGCGCCCGCGTCGGTGCGTCCGGCGGCGTAGACCATGTGGTCCTTGCCTGTCAGCTCGCGCAGCGCCCGTTTCAGCTCGGCCTCCACGGTTCGCCCGCGCGCTTGCTGCTGCCAGCCGGCAAACCCGCTTCCGTCGTACTCGAGCACGACCTTGATATTCACTTTTTAACTTCCATGGACTCTCGGGGTTCCGTCACCGCTATCCGGCGCTTCGCGCCACCTTCCCCGCAAGCGGGGAAGAAACTAATCAACCAGTTCGATGATCACCATCGGCGCCGCGTCGCCAAGGCGCGGGCCTTTGTGAATGATCCGCGTGTAGCCGCCGGGACGCTCAGTGAGCCGCGGCAGCAAGTTCGAGAACAGGCGCTCGACCACCTCGGGTTTCGAGACCTCCTCGGCGACCCGGCGCCGTGCGCTGAGGTCCTGGTCCTTGGCGGTGGTGATCAACCGCTCGACCCACCGTCGCAGCTCCTTGGCCTTGGCCTCGGTCGTGGTGATGCGGCCGCTCTCGAGCAGGGACGTGCACAGGTTGCGCATCAGCGCCTTGCGCGCGTCGGTGTCCCGGTTGAAACGGCGGCCGCTCTTCTGGTGGCGCATCTAAAGGCTAGCCCCGAAGGACGCTGCCCATCTCCTCAGGCTTGATGAAGCCCTTCTCCACCAGCTTTTCCTTGATCTCGTCCAGTGACTTGCGCCCGAAGTTGCGCAGCGCGAGCAGCTCTTCCTCGCGCTTCTGCAGCAGCTGGCCGACGGTCTGGATCTCGTTTGCCTTGAGGCAGTTGAATGCGCGCACCGAAAGGTCGAGCTCCTCGATCGGCGTGTCCATCAGCCGGCTCTGCTCGCTCTTCTCCGGCGTCCCTGGGCGCGAGATGGAGTCCGGGAAGTTGACGAACAGCTGCAGGTGCTTGGTGAACAGCGAGGCCGCGTGGCTGACCGCCTCCTCGGGCGACATCGTGCCGTCCGTCCAGACCTCGATCAGCAGGCGGTCGTAGTCGGTCGACTGTCCGACACGGGTCTTCTCGACGGTGAAGTTCGCCTTCTCGACCGGGGAGAAGATGGCGTCGATCGGGATCACCCCGATCGGCTGGCCCTCGCGCTTGTTGCGCTCGGCCGGCACGTAGCCCTTGCCCCGTTCCACATTCAGCTCCATGCGCAGGTGGCCCTTGGCCGCCAGCGTGCAGATGTACAGGTCGGGGTTGACGATCTCTACGTCGGACGAAGCCTGGATGTGCGACGCGCGCACCTCGGCCGGGCCTTTGACATCCAGGAGCAGCGTGACGGGGTCCTCGGTGAAGCTCTTCAGGCAAAGCTTCTTGAGGTTGAGGATGACCTCGGTCACGTCTTCCTTGACGTGCGGGATCGCGGTGAACTCGTGAGCCACGCCGTCGATCTGGATCGACGTTACGGCCGCTCCCCAGAGCGAGGAGAGCAGCACCCGGCGCAGCGTGTTGCCGAGCGTCGTCCCGAAGCCCGGGTCGAGCGGCTCGATGTCGAACTTGCCGTAGTTCGCGCTCGTCTCGAGCTTGCGAACCTGCGGCGTAACGGTCATCTGCGTGTCAATTGCCAATTTGGGTCCCTACCTCCGTTTCCCTTTACCGTGAATAGAACTCGACGATCAACTGCTCTTCCACGCCCGCTTCCATCTCGTGACGGTCAGGGCGGGCGAGGACTTTGGCGGTCTTGTCGTCGCCGTTGAATGAAAGCCATGACGGCACCGGCCGTACCTTCGACGCGTCCAGGGCCACATCGATGACCCCGTTCGCCGGCTTGACCTTGAGCTGATCGCCGGGCTTGAGCTGGTACGACGGCACGTTGACCGTCTTCCCGTTGACCTCGAAGTGCCGGTGCGTGACGAGCTGGCGCGCCTGCTTGCGCGAGGCGCCAAGGCCCAGCCTGTAGATGATGTTGTCCAGGCGCAGCTCGAGGTGGCGAAGCAGGTTGATGCCGGTGACTCCCGGCTCCCGCTCGGCCAGCTCGAAGTAATTCCTGAACTGCTTCTCGAGCAGCCCGTAAGTGCGGCGCGCCTTCTGCTTCGCGCGCAGCTGCAGGCCGTAGTCCGAGGTCTTGCGCTTGCGCGCCTGGCCGTGCATGCCGGGCGCGAACGCGCGGCGCTCGATGGCGCACTTCGGCGTGTAGCACCGCTCGCCCTTGAGGTAGAGCTTGGCGCCCTCGCGGCGGCAGAAGCGGCAGACCGGACCGCTGTAATTGGCCATGGCCTACACCCTCCGCCGCTTCGGGGGCCGGCAGCCGTTGTGCGGGATCGGCGTCACGTCTGTGATCGCGTTGACTTCCAGGCCCGTGGCCTGGAGCGAGCGGATGGCCGCTTCGCGGCCGGCGCCCGGGCCGCGCACGAAGACCTCGATAGACCGCATGCCGTGCTCGAGGGCCTTCTTCGCGGTCGCCTCGGCGGTGACCTGCGCGGCGAACGGCGTGGACTTGCGGCTTCCCTTGAAGCCCTGGGCCCCGGCCGAGCCCCACGAGATGACGTTGCCCTCGATGTCGGTGATCGAGATGATCGTGTTGTTGAACGTGCTCTGGATGTGGGCCTGTCCGGCAACCACGTTCTTGCGCTCGCGCCGGCGAGTCCGGACGACCTTCTTCGCTTTTGTCACTTGCCCGCTTTGACCTTCTTCTTGCCTGCCACGGCGCGCTTGGGACCGCGCCGGCTCCGCGCGTTGGTGCGCGTGCGCTGGCCGCGGACCGGAAGGCCTCGGCGGTGGCGCATGCCGCGGTAGGTGCCGATCTCCGTCAAGCGCTTGATGTTGGTCGCCACCTCGCGCCGCAGGTCGCCCTCGATGAGGATCTCCTTGGACGAGGCCATGCGGTCGATGATCTGGCGCAGGCGTGCGACCTCCTCCTCGCTGAGGTCCTTGACTCGCGCCTCCGGGTTCAGGTTGGCTGCCTTCACGATCTTGTCTGCGGTCGTCCGGCCGATCCCGTGGATGTAGATCAATGAGATGCCAACCCGCTTCTGCGGGGGTATGTCGACACCGGCGATCCTCGCCATTTAGCTCCTCATCCTTGACGCTGCTTGTGCTTTGGCGTCTTGGAGCAGATCACGCGAACCACTCCGTGCCGCTTGATCACCTTGCAGCTCGGACACATCTTCTTGACCGACGGCCGTACCTTCATCTCCAAATCTCTCGAATTCGTCCCCGCGACCGGTCGCGGCTCGCGAGCTCGACCCCCACCTTGTCTCCGGCGAGGAGCCGGGTGAAGTGGGTGCCGGCACGATCGGCGACGTGAGCGAGGATCTTGGCCCCGTTCTCGAGCTCAACCCGGTAGACGCCGTTGGGAAGAGGCTCCACCACGACCCCCTTCACGAGTGAGGGGCGCTGGGGCACGAACCGCGATTGTACCAAACTCGGGTCGATCTCAGTGGGAGGCCCCGTTCGAACGCCCACTGCCATTTGATCCCCCCTCGCCGCCGCTACGCAGCGGAGCTCCCCGCATGGCAGGGAGCCCAGGGGAGCCCAGGGCTGTGAGAATCAAAGGCCCCTTGTCGGTGATCGCCACGGTGTGCTCGAAGTAGGCCGAAAGGGCTCCGTCCGCCGTGCAGATCGTCCAGCCGTCGGGCTTCATGTAGACCTCGTGCGAGCCGGCGTTGACCATGGGCTCGATCGCCAGGGTCATTCCGGGCTTCAGGCGGGGCGGCGTGCCCGGGCTGCCGAAGTTGGGCACCTGTGGGTCCTCGTGCATCTGGCGGCCGATCCCGTGGCCGACAAACTGCCGGATGACCGAGAAACCAGCCTTCTCGACATGCTTCTGGATCGCCGAGGAGATGTCGCCCAGGTAGCCGCCTGGCTGTGCCTTGGCGATGCCGACGTAGAGCGCCTCCTCGGTGACCTTGATCAAGCGGTCGGCCTCCTTGCTGATCTTGCCCACCCCAACAGTGGTGCCGGCGTCGGCCCAGAAGCCCTCGAGCACCAAGCCGAGGTCGAGGCTGACCACGTCTCCGGCCACCACCTTCCGGCTGCCGGGGATGCCGTGCACCGCCTCGTCGTTGATCGAGACACAGATGGATTTGGGGAACCCGTGATAGCCCAGGAAGCCAGGAGTCGCGCCGCCGGCCCGGATGAGCTTGTCGGCGATCTTGTCGAGCTCGTCGGTCCGCACGCCCGGCACGCACGCCTCGCGCAGCGGCGGCAGCACCGACGCGAGCAGCTTGCCCGCGCGCGCCATCAGGTCGATCTCGTGCGCTGTCTTGAGGTTGATCATGGCAAAAAACTTATGGAATTAAAGCGACTATTCTCGCCGATAGCGGCCAGAACTCGCCCGGTTATCTCTGTGATTGTGCCCCGGCCGTCGATCTCAGAAACAATCCCGGTCCCGCGGTAGTGCTCGAGGACCGGGACGGTCTTCGACAGGTAGATCTCGATGCGGGGCCTCACCGCCTCGGCCTTGTCGTCGTCGCGCTGCACGAGCGGGGTGCCGTCGCTGGCGCAGGCCGCGGTGCCCGGAGGGTAGGTACGTTGGCAGGTCGGGCAGACCAGCCGCCCGGAAAGCCGCTGCAGGAGCTCGGAGACGTCGACCTTGAGGTAGAGCACGCGGTCGAGGTCGCGACCCAGCTCGCGCATGAGAACGTCGAGCGCCTCGGCCTGCGGGATCGTGCGCGGGAACCCGTCGATGATGAAGCCGCCGGTGGAGTCGGGCTCGCCCAGCCGGTTCCGGATCATCCCGATCATGATTTCGTCGGGGACGTACTGGCCCCTGGCCAGGATGGGTTGGGCCTCACGGCCCAGCGGTGTGTTGGCCTGGATCTCAGCTCGCAGCATGTCGCCGGTCGCGATGTGCGGGATGCCGAACCTGTCGCGGAGCATGTTCGCCTGCGTACCCTTGCCGCTCCCCGGAGCGCCATATAGAAGCAAATTCATCGGAACTAGCGGATGAAGCCGCGGTACTGGCGCATGACGAGCTGGGTCTGCAGCTGTTTCATTGTGTCCAGGGCCACGCCGACGACGATGAGGATCGCGGTGCCGCCCAGGTACATCTGCTGGTGTGGGATGCCCGAGATCTTGGCCGTGGCGATGGGCAGGATGACGGTGATGAAACCCAGGAAGGTGGCGCCCGCGAACGTGACCCGGTTCATGACCGCGGCCAGGTAGTTTGCCGTGGGCGCGCCTGGACGGATGCCGGGGATGAAGCTCGAATAGCGCTTCAGGTTGTCGGCCACCTCCGTCACCTCGAAGGTGATCGCGGTATAGAAATACGTGAATCCAAACGTGAACGCGAAGTAGAGCGCGTTGTACGTGATCGCCATCGGAAGGTTCGCGGTGTCGGGCGTGAAGTTGCCCTGGACCCAATGGGCCGCCTTGTAGTACCAGGTGGCCGGGTCCGCATTGACGAAATAGTTGGACACGATCGTCGGCAGGAACATGACCGAGATCGCGAAGATGATCGGGATGACGCCTGCGTGATTCACGCGCAGCGGCAAGAAGCTCGCGCGACTCTGCACCTGCTTGAGCCCGACCGTACGCTGCGCGGATTGAATGGGAATTTTGCGCACCGCCTGCTGCACCTCGATGATCACGGCGGTCATCACCAGGGCGATCAGGCCGAAGGTGATGAAGGGCAAGTAGTCGGCAATCCCACCGCCGGTGGAATGAACCGAGAACACCGACGCGATTCCCTGCGGGCCGCGGCCGATGATGCCGGCGAAGATGATGAGCGAGACGCCGTTGCCGATTCCGTACTCGGTGATGAGCTCACCGAACCACATGAGCATGATCGTGCCGGCGGTGAGCACCGCGACGATCTGGAGGCGCTGGAACCAGTCGAGCGGCGGCAGGATGGCTGGGCTCGTGTTCTGGAACAGGATCGTGAAGCCATAGGCCTGGCCGGCGCCGAGGGCGACGGTGAGGTAGCGGCTCCAGCGCTGAATTCGCCGGCGACCGCTCTCCCCTTCCTTCTGGATCTCCTTGATGCGTTCGGAGATCACGGTCATCAGCTGCATGATGATCGTGGCGTTGATGTAGGGATTCATCCCCATCGCCACGATGCTGAAGCGGGAGAGGCCACCGCCTGAGAAGAGGTCGAGGAGCCCGAGAAGCGCCTGGCCGTTGAACAGGTTGGCCAGCGCCTGCTGGCTCGCTCCGGGGATGGCGACGTTCGCGAAGAGCCGGAAGATGACCAGGATCCCGCCGGTGAAAAGGATCTTGTTCCGCAGCTCGGGCAGACGAATCGCGTTGACCAGGGCCTCGACCAGGTTCATCGGCTAGCTTTCCTTTGTCGGAGTGCTCTCTTGCGCTTCTGGTTGTTCGGATCTCCCCACCCGCCCGGTCTGCCTCGCAGTCGGGGCGGCCTCCCCACTGGGTGGGGAGGCGGGGGAGGCCTCGGCTTCCTCAGCCTTGGGGGTGCGCTTCGCGGTCTTGGCGGCCAGCCGCCTCGGGCCGATCTTGCGCGGCTCGCCGATAACCGTGACCGTGCCGCCTCGAGCCTCGATCGCCTCCCGCGCGCTGTTGCTGAACGCGTGCGCCACAACGGTGAGCTTGCGGTCGAGGGATCCCGTGCCGAGGACCTTGACGTCCAGCCCGGCGCGCACGAGCCCGGCCTCGGCCAGCGACGCGGCGTCGACCTTGGACCCATCGGGGAACCGGCTCAACTTCGAGATGTTGACCACCGAGTAGATCTTCTTGAACGGGTTCTTGAACCCGGGCAGCTTGGGCAGGCGCTGAGACAGCGGCATCTGGCCGCCTTCGAACCCAAGGCGGAAGCCTTCGCTGCGCGCGTTCTGCCCCTTCTGGCCGCGGCCCGACGTCTTCCCGCGTCCGGAGCCGGTGCCGCGGCCGATGCGCCGCGCCTTGCGGTGCGCCCCGGCGGCGGGCTTCAAGTCGTGAAGCTGCATTGGTTCCTAGTTTCCTCTCTGGTGTTTCTTGTCCGAGCGCGAGCGCCAGATCTTATACCGGCTGCGCTTGGGCCGCACGTAAGGCTCTCCGTCGACCGCCACCAGGAACGACACCGCCTTGAGCATGCCCCTTACGGCGGGGTTGTCCGGCAGCTCGCGCGTCTGGTTCATCTTGCGGAAGCCGAGCGACTCCACCGTCGCCCGCAGCTCCGGCTTGGCGCCGATGGGGCTCTTCCTCAACGTCGCTTTGAGGGTCTTCGCAGCTTCGGCGGCCTTCGCGGTCACTTCGTCTCCTGCCCGTTCGTCGTGTCGGCCGGGGCATTGGCGGCGCCGCCTTCGGCGCGCTTGTAGGCGTTGGCCAGCCGGCGGCCGACGATCTGGTCGACCTCCTTGCCACGAAGCTCGGCCACCTGCTGGGCGGTGCGCAGCTGCTGCAGCGCGGCCAGCGTCGCCCGCACGGTGTTGATGGGGTTGTTGGTGCCGTGTGACTTGGTGAGGATGTCCTTGATGCCGGCGGTCTCGATCACGGCGCGCATCGCGCCGCCGGAGATGACGCCGGTGCCTGGAGCGGCGGGCTTGAGCATGATCCGGGCCGCGCCCCACTTGAGCCTCACCTCGTGAGGGATCGTGGTGCCGACCATCGGGACGGTGATCATGTTGCGCTTGGCGACCTCCATGCCCTTGCGGATGGCCTCGGTGACCTCACGAGCTTTGCCGATGCCCGCACCGACGCGCCCGTTCATGTCGCCGACCACGATCAGCGCGCTGAACGAGAACTTGCGGCCGCCTTTGACCACCTTGGCCACGCGGTTGACGCGGACGACGCGGTCGGCGAGCTCGGACCGCTCGCCGCTGGATTGATACCGGCCGCCCCCCATGTTTCTAGACATCTAAAACTCCAAACCCGCTTCGCGCGCTGCATCGGCCAGCGCTTTGATCCGTCCGTGGTAGAGGAAGCCTCCGCGATCGAAGACGACGCGATTGATGCCGGCGGCCTTGGCCTTCACAGCGATCTCCTTGCCGACCTGCGCCGCCTCGGCCATGCCGTTGCCCTTGGCCTTCAGCTCCACCGTCGAGGCGGCGGCCACCGTCTTGGCGGCGCCGTCGTCGATGACCTGCGCATACAGGTGGTTGAGGCTTCGGAATACCGCCAGGCGCGGCCGTTCCGAGGTGCCGCTCACGTTCACGCGCACGCGGCGGTGCCGCTTGGTGCGTCCTTCCTTCCGATCGGTGCGCTTGATCATGCGGTTGTCTTTGCACCCTTGCCGGCCTTGCCGGCCTTGCGCCGAATCTTCTCGCCTCGGTACATCACGCCCTTGCCCTTGTAAGGCTCCGGTGGGCGCAGCGCGCGGATGTCTGCGGCCACCTGGCCGACGGCCTCCTTGGCGATGCCGGACACCGAGAACTTGGTCTGGTCCTGCACGTCGATCGTGACGCCCGCGGGCGGCTTGAACTTGATCGGGTGCGAGTAGCCGAGGCTGAGGGTGATCTCATCGCCCTGCTTGGCGACGCGATAGCCGACACCGACGAGCTCGAGGTGCTTGGTGAAGCCCTCGTTGACGCCGATGACCATGTTCGCGACGAGGCTGCGCACGAGACCATGCAGCGCCCGGTGCTTGTAGTCGTCGCTCGGTCGCTCGCAGATGATCTGGCCGTCCGCCAGCCTCACCGTGATCTCCGCGGGCAGGGTGCGCTCGAGCCGGCCCTTTGGGCCCTCGACCTTCACGCTGCCCGGTTCCACGGCGACCTTGACGGCGCCAGGCACCGGGATTGGCAACCTACCTATGCGCGACAACTCATCCTTCCTTGCCTGGCCTACCAGACATAGCAGAGCACCTCGCCACCGAGGCCCTGGCGCATGGCCTGGCGGCCGCTCATGACGCCCTCTGCCGTGCTCAGGATCACGATCCCTAGCCCGCCGAGAACCCGTGGGATCTCGGTCTTGCGGGCGTAGACGCGCAGTCCGGGGCGGCTGATCCTCTTCACGCCCGAGATCACGCGGGTGCGATCCGGACGGGACTTGAAGATGATACGCATCGACTGCGCGACGCCGTCCGATTCGATCTCGTAACCCGCGATGTATCCCTCGTCCTTCAGCACACGGGCGATCTCGAGCTTCAGCTTGGAGGCCGGTACGCGCACCTCGGGGTGGCGGGCGCTGTTGGCGTTGCGCACGCGCGTGAGCATGTCGGCGATGGGATCGCTGACGATCCCGGCCGGCGCCTTCTTGGGGAGGTTCTTGGTCGCGGCCGCGGCGGTCGCCATCACCAGCTCGACTTCGTCACGCCAGGGATGCGTCCCTCGGCGGCCAGTGTCCGGAAGCAGATGCGGCACATGCCGAACTTGCGCAGGAAGGCACGCGGCCGGCCGCAGATCCGGCAGCGGTTGTGGAACCTCACCTTGAACTTGGGGTGGACCATGTCCCGCTTCCAGCGCTCTAGTGAAGACTTCTTCGCCAAAACTCTCTTACCTCTCTCCTTTATCTCTTCCTGAAGGGCATGCCGAGACGAGTCAGGAGGCTGCGCGCCTCGTCGTCGCTGCGGGCGGTGGTCGTGATCGACACCTCGAGCCCGCGCAGCTTGTCGATCTTGTCGTAGTCGATCTCGGGGAACACGACCTGCTCGCGCAGGCCCAACGTGTAGTTGCCGCGGCCGTCGAACCCGTCGGGGTTGACGCCTCGGAAGTCGCGGATGCGCGGCAGCGCGACGTTCAGGAGCTTGTCGAGGAAGTACCACATGCGCCGGCCGCGAAGCGTGGTCTTGATGCCGACGGTCTGGCCCGCGCGGAGCTTGAACGCGGCCACGGACTTGCGCGCCTTGATCAGCGCCGGCTTCTGGCCGGTGATCGTGACCACGTCGCCGACGGCGGCGTCGAGCGCCTTGTCGTTGTCCTTCGCCTCGCCGATGCCGACGTTGACCACCACCTTGGCGACGCGCGGCACCTGCATGACGTTCTCGTACTCGAACTCCTTCGTCATCTGCGGCACGATGCGGTCGCGGTAGGTGACCAGCATGCGCGGCGTCTCCTCCGACTTCGTGCCGGGCGCTTTGGGAGCGGCGGGTTTGGTGTCCTGCTTCTTCTGCTGGACCTTGGCCTTGGTCACTGCGCCTCCGTCTTCCTCACGCGCTCGTAAGGCTCGCCGCAGTGCCTGCACACAAGGGCGCGGGCGCCGGACTCGAGGATGATGTGCTTGGTCCGCGTCGGCCGCGAGCAGGCCGGGCAGACGAGCATGACGTTCGAATAGTCGAGCGGCGCCTCGAAGTCGACGACACCACCCTGCGCGACGCTGACGCCACCGCGCGAGCGACCCGCCTTGGTGTGGCGCTTGAGGATGTTGACGCCCTTGACGACGATCTTGTGCTTGTCGGGGAGCGTGCGCAGGACTTCGCCGGTCTTGCCTTTGTCCTTGCCCGCGACGACGACCACGGGGTCGCCGGGAGCAAGGTCGAGCCAGCGGCGCTTGGGTGCGGGTTTGTTTCTGAGCATTTGGTGTTTAGAGGACCTCCGGAGCCAAACTGATGATCTTCATGAAGTTACGCTCGCGCAGCTCGCGGGCAACGGGCCCGAAGATGCGCGTGCCTCTTGGGTTGTTGGCCTGCGCGAGCAGGACCGCGGCGTTCTCGTCGAAGCGGATGAGCGAACCGTCGGGGCGCCGGTACTCCTTGTTGACACGGACGACGACCGCCTTCACGACCTCACCTTTCTTGACCTGGCCGCCCGGCTGCGCCGACTTGACCGTGGCGGTGATGATGTCGCCGACCGAGGCGTACTTGCGATAGTGGCCTCCGGCCACGCGGATGCACAGGAGCTCTTTTGCTCCCGAGTTGTCCGCGACCTTGAGGCGTGTTTCCTGTTGAACCACTTGGTTACTTGGCCTTTTCCACGATCTCAAGTACGCGCCATCGTTTCTCTTTCGAGATGGGGCGCGTTTCGGTGATGCGAACCAGGTCGCCGACGCCGCACTCGTTCTTCTCGTCGTGGACCTTGAACCGTGCTCGCTGCTGCACGGTCTTGCGGTACAGGCGGTGGGCCTTGGACGCCCCCACCTGGACGATGACGGTCTTGTTCATCTTGTCGGAGATGACCGTGCCCAGCCGGACCTTGCGCCGGCCGCGCGCATCGTCCTTCGTCTGCGTGTCGACGGCTTTGTGCTCGGTCGCCATCACGACTTGTCCTCGGTCTTGGCCTTGCGGCCGCGCTTGGGCTTGGGTTCCTCTGCGGGTTCATCGAGGACTGGGGCGTTGGGCTCGAAGCCCGCGTCCACGACCGTTCCGGAGCGGGTCTCCCCACCCGGCGCCAGCGCGCCGACCTCCCCATGGGGTGGGGAGGTGGAAAACCCGAGCTCCCGCTCGCTGAGCACGGTCATGATCCGGGCGATGTCGTGCCGGACCTTGGCGATCTGGCTCGAGTTCTCGAGCTGTCCGACCGCGTGCTTGAAGCGAAGCTCGTAGAGCTCCCGCCGCGCCGCGCGCATGCGGTCTCCCAACTGGTCCTCCTCCAGCTCCCTCAGCTCGTCGACCTTCATCGGGTACCTCCCGTGGCGACCGACTCCGAGACGACAAAGCGCGTTTTCACGGGCAGCTTCGAGGCGGCGAGCTTCATCGCCTCCTTGGCGACCTCGTGCGTGACGCCACCCATCTCGAAGAGGATGCGTCCTGGCTTGACCACCGCGACCCAGCCTTCGGGGTTGCCCTTGCCGGAGCCCATTCGGGTCTCGGCGGGCTTCTTGGTGATCGACTTGTCGGGGAAGACCCGGATCCAGATCTGACCGCCGCGCTTGACGTGGCGGGTCATGGCCCGCCTGGCTGCCTCGATCTGCCTGTTGCTCATCCAGCAGGCCTCCACGGCCTGGAGACCATAGTCGCCGAAGGCAACCGTGGCGCCGCGCGTGGCGATGCCCGTGCGCCGGCCGCGGTGCATCTTGCGGTACTTGACTCTCTTCGGAATCAGCATCAGGCCTCAGCCTTGTCCTTTGGGGTCCCCGCGCGCTTAGCGCGGGAGCTTGCGGGGCCCTTCTTCGCGGTTGCGGGCTTCTCAGCCTTAGGCTCCACGGTCTTGGCTTTGGCGGCGGGCTTGGGCTTGGCGGCTGTCGTTGCGGTGGCTGTGGCGGATTTCGCCCTCGTTGCCCGGGGCCGTTTGGGCGCCGGCTCCGGCGAAGGGATCTCAATTGCGCCCAAGTCTGGAAGCGCTGCCACTTCAGCCTCGACAGGCTGCGGCGGGGCGGCGACGGGCTGCGGCGGAGCGACGACGGGCTGCGGCGGAGCGACGTCGACCGGGGCTTCAGGCTGGGGGGCGATCCCCTCGCCAGCGGCGCCGTCGGCGATGGGCAGCCGGGCCTTGGGAGTGATCTGGTCCTTGTAGATCCAGCACTTGACGCCGATGGCGCCGAACGTGGTTTTGGCGGTGGCGCGGCCGAAGTCGATGTCGGCGCGCAGGGTGTGCAGCGGCACGCGGCCCTCGCGGTCCCACTCGCGGCGCGCCATCTCGGCACCGCGCAGGCGGCCGCCGCAGTAGATGCGGACGCCCTTTGCGCCCGCCCGCATGGTGCGCAGGATCGCCTGCTTCATCGCGCGCTTGTAGCTGATGCGGCGCTCGATCTGGGAGGCGATGTTCTCGGCGACGAGCTGCGCGTCGAGCTCCGGCTGCTTGATCTCCTGGATGGAGATGCGAACGCGGTTCCCGAATCGCTTTTCGAGGTCCTCGCGCAGCTGGTCGACCGACGAGCCGCCCTTGCCGATCACGATGCCGGGCTTCGCGGTGTGGATGGTGACGGTGAGCTGGGCGTTCGACGAGCGCTCGGTCTCGATCTTCGCGATACCCGCGTTGCGAAGGCGCGCGAGGATGGCGGTTCTCATGGCGAGATCCTCGTGCAGCATCTTCGTGTAGTCCTTGGGGTTGGCGAACCAGTTCGCCTCCCAGGGCCGGAAGACGCCGAGCCGGAATGCGTTCGGGTGGACTTTATGACCCAATTACTTTTCCTCTGGGCGGTCTTCGACGACCGCGGTGATGTGGCAGGTGCGGTGGAAGAACTCGTGCGCCATGCTGCGGCTGACCGGCCGGCGCCGCCGGTATGTCGGGCCCTCGTCGATGAGCAGCTGCTTGAGGACGAGGTCGTCGCGGTTGAGGTTGAAGTTGTGCTCGGCGTTGGCCGCGGCAGATTTGATCGCCTTCGCGACGTCACGCGCGGCGTGTTTGGGCGAAAACTCGAGGTACGCCAGCGCATCCGCGACCTTCATGCCTTTCACGGAGTCGGCCACGAGCCGCGCTTTGCGCGGCGTTCGGCGTACGTACTTCTGGACTGCGGAAACTTCCATCGTCGCCAACTTCTACTTCAACGCCGTCGACTTTTCCGTATGGGTGCCGTGCCCGCGGAAGTGGCGCGTCGGCGCGAACTCACCGAGGCGATGGCCGACCATGTTCTCGCTGATGAAGACGGGGACGTGCTTGCGGCCGTCGTGCACGCCGATCGTGTGGCCGACCATGTCGGGATAGATCACAGACGCGCGCGCCCACGTGCGGATCACCTTCTTGTCGCGTGTCTGGTTCAACTTCTCGATCTTGGCCTTCAGCGGTTCGCTGATGAACGGCCCTTTCTTCGTCGATCTACTCATTGCTTATTTGCGTCCCTTCTTCTCTCGGCGTCGGATGATCAGCTTGTTCGAGGCCTTCTTCGGCTTGCGAGTGCGGTAGCCGAGCGCAGGCTTGCCCCAGGGCGTCTTCGGGTTGCCGCCGGGGCCGGTCTTCCCCTCGCCGCCACCGTGTGGGTGGTCGACGGGGTTCATCGTCGAACCTCTCACAGTCGGCCGGACTCCGAGCCATCGGCTGCGTCCGGCCTTGCCGCCCGACTGGTTCTCATGCTCGATGTTACCGACCTGGCCGACTGTGGCCTGGCAGCGAACGTGGATACGCCTCAGCTCGCCCGACGGCATCCTGATGACGGCGTAGTCGCCTTCCTTCGCGAGCAGCTGCGCGGATGTGCCGGCCGACCTTGCCAGCTGGCCGCCTCGGCCCAGCGTGAGCTCGATGTTGTGCACGGTCGAGCCGACCGGGATTCTTGCCAGCGGGAGCGCGTTGCCTATGCGAATGGGCGCCTCTTCCCCGCTTTCGATGGGGTCGCCGACCTTCAGGCCGACTGGGGCGAGGATGTAGCGCTTCTCACCGTCCTTGTAGTTGATGAGGGCGATGCGGGCGCTCCGGTTGGGGTCGTACTCGATGGTCGCGACCTTGCCGGCGATGCCGAACTTGTCGCGCTTGAAGTCGATCTTGCGATACAGCTTCCGATAGCCGCCACCCTGGTGCCGCGTCGTGATGCGGCCCTGGTTGTTGCGGCCGGCGTGCGTGGGCAGTGATTCGGTGAGGCTCTTCTCGGGCTCGTCTGTCGTGACCTCGTCGAAACCGGAGATGGTCATGAACCTTCGTCCGGGGCTGGTCGGCTTGAACTTTCTAAGCGGCATCAGACGCTCCCGAACAGGCCTTCGATCTTCTGACCGGGGCCGAGGGTGACGATGGCCTTCTTCCAACCGGCGGTGTGCCCGACGGAACCACGGGTGCGCAGGTTTCGACGCGCCTTGCCGCGCATCATCAGGGTGTTGACGTCCTTGACCCGGATGCCCTGCGACTCGTACTGCTCTTCGAGGGCCTTCTTGATGTCGTTCTTGGTCGCCGACTTCGCGACCCTGAACGTGTAGCGACCCTGTGTATAGAGGGCGTAGGTGCGTTCGGTGATGACGGGGCCGATCACGACTTCGGACGCTGCGCGAGTTGTCATTCGGGCTCGGTGCCTCCGTGGTCGTGGTTGGCCGCGCCGGCCTTGGGGCGCTCGGGTTTGCTGAAGTTCTCCTCGAGGAGCTCGAGGCAGTCCTTCGCCAGCAGTAGATAGGTATGCGTGAAGAGGTCGCGGATGTTGAGGTTGCGGGCCAGGATGATCTTGGTGCCCGTGAGGTTCTCGAACGAGCGGGTGACGACGAAGTTCGGGGCCGGGAGGACGACCAGCGTGGTGTCGTCGAAGCCGATGGCGTCCATGAGGTCGGCGGCCACGCTCGTCTTCGGCTCTTCGATATCGAACCCGGCGATGACTCTTACCTTTCCCTCGGTCGCCTTCTGGGTTAGCGCAGAGCGGAGCGCGAGGCGCCGCATCTGCTTGGGCATGCGCTGCGCGTAGCTGCGGGGATGCGGACCGAAGACCACGGCTCCGCCCTTCATGGACGGCTCCCTCGTGCTTCCGTGCCTCGCGCGGCCGGTTCCCTTCTGGCGGTAAGGCTTGGCGCCGCCCCCGGAGATGGTGGCGCGGGTCTTTGTCGAGGCGGTGCCCTGGCGTGCATTGTTGGCCTGGCGCACATACGCCTGGTGCATGACCGGCGTGTTCACCTTCTCGGCGAAGATCACCTTCGGGAGCCGTACCTCGCCCTGGAGCGCGCCCGCTGAGTCGAAGAGGGGCACGTCGAGGGGGTCGGCGTCTTTGGCCCGGGCCTTGGCGGCCGCCTTCGGCTTGCGCTTGGGCTTGGCGGGCGTGGCAGCTTCGGTGGCTTCGTCGCCGGCCTCGGCGGTGGCGGCGCCGTCGGTCGGCTTGGTCGTCTCCATCGCCTCCGGCGCCTCGGTCTCGCGTTCCGGCATCAGACCTTTCTCCCGGTCGGCTTGCCGGAGGGACCCTTCACCTTCACCCTCTTGGTCGACTGGCGCACGAGCACGAGCGCCCCCTTCGCGCCGGGCACGCCGCCCTTGACGAGGATCAGGTTCCGCTCGGGGTCGACGCGCACGACCTTGTAGGCGCGCGCGGTGGTGCGCTCGTTGCCCATCTGCCCGGACATTCGCACCCCCTTGAAAACCCGGGCGGCGTCGGTGGCGCCGATCGCGCCAGGCTGGCGGACGTTCATGGAGCCGTGCGACTCGGGGCCGCGGCTGAACTTGTGCCTCTTGATGAGGCCCTGAAAACCCTTGCCTTTCGAGGTCGAGGTGACATCGACGATCTCGCCGGCGGCGAAGATCTCCGCCTTGAGCTCCTGGCCCGTCTCGAGGCCGTCGTAGCCGCGGATCTCGACGACGTGACGATGCGGTTCGACGTTGGCCTTCTTGAACACGCCGTTCATAGGCTTTGTGAGCCTGCGCTCAGGAGTCGCCTCGAACGCGATGCGGGCCGCGGCGTAGCCATCCTTCTCGGTGGTCCTCAACCCGAGCACCCGGCAGGGGCCGGCCTCGAGCACCGTCACCGCCGAGGTGGTGCCATCCGCGTTGAAGAGCTGAGTCATGCCCAGCTTCCTCGCGAGTAAGCCTTTCAACTTTTTATCTCGATGCTGACGCCGGCCGGCAGGCTGAGACGCTGGAGGGCATCGACCACCCGCGGGTTGAAGTCGAGGATGTCGACCACACGCTTGTGCGTGCGCATCTCGAACTGCTCGCGCGAATCTTTGTCGATGAAAGGGGAGCGGATCACGGTGAGCTTGGCGATCTCGGTGGGAAGCGGGATCGGGCCGGCGGTGCGCGCGTTCGCACGGCGAGCCGTGTCGATGATCTTGTCCGCCGCTTGATCCAGCACTCTGTGGTCATAGGCCTTGAGCCGGATCCGAATCTTCTGCGCCACCGTGTGCTCCCTCTCCCCCTACTTCTTTACTTGATGACTTCCGTGGCGGCGCCGGCGCCCACGGTCTTGCCGCCTTCACGGATGGCGAACCGCAGGCCGGGCTCGATCGCGATGGGCTCACCGAGGGTGATCTCCATCTCGACGTTGTCGCCGGGCATGACCATCTCGACGCCGTCGGGCAGCTTGACCTCGCCCGTGACGTCGGTGGTACGCATGTAGAACTGCGGGCGGTAGCCCGTGAGGAACGGCGTGTGGCGCCCACCCTCTTCCTTGCTCAGCACATAAACCTGAGCCTTGAACTGGGTGTGCGGCTTGATCGAGCCAGGCTTCGCAAGCACCTGTCCGCGCACAACGTCCTCGCGCTTGATGCCGCGCAGCAGCACACCGACGTTGTCGCCGGCCTGGCTCTCCTCCATGTCCTTGTGGAACATCTCGATGGCGGTTGCAACCGTCTTGGTGCTCTGCGGGTGGATGCCGACGATCTCGACGTCCTCGTTCCTCTTCAGCTTGCCGCGCTCGACCCTTCCGGTGGTCACCGTGCCCCGACCTTCGATCGTGAACACGTCCTCGATCGGCATCAAGAAGGGCTTGTCCACCGGCCGCTCGGGCTCCGGGATGTAGGTGTCGACCGCGTCCATCAGCTCGAGGATCTTGGGCGTCCACTCTGGGTCGCCCTCGAGCGCCTTGAGCGCGGAGATGCGGACGATCGGAATGTCGTCGCCGGGGTACTCGTACCGGCTGAGGAGCTCGCGGAGGTCGAGCTCGACCAGCTCGATGAACTCCTTGTCATCGACCATGTCGCACTTGTTGAGCGCGACCACGAGCGATGGCACGTTCACCTGGCGGGCCAGGATGATGTGCTCGCGGGTCTGCGGCATGGCGCCGTCGTTGGCGGCCACGACGAGGATCGCGCCGTCCATCTGGGCGGCGCCGGTGATCATATTTTTTATGTAATCTTGGTGGCCGGGGCAGTCCACATGCGCGTAGTGGCGCTTCTCCGTCTCGTACTCCACATGAGTGATCGAGATCGTGATGCCGCGGGCCTTCTCTTCGGGTGCCTTGTCGATCCGGTCGAAGGGCGTGAACTCGGCCAGTCCCTTCTCCGAGAGCACCTTCGTGATCGCAGCCGTCAGCGTCGTCTTGCCGTGGTCGATGTGACCGATCGTCCCGACGTTGAGGTGCGGCTTGGTCCGCACGAACTTCTTCTTCGCCACTGTTTCCTCCTAACTAACTCCGCACCACTAAGATCGCGCCGTCGTGCGGCGGCCCACAGCCTCCGCAAGGTTGCCCGGCATTTCCGCGTAGTGACTGAACTCCATCGAATACGTCGCGCGCCCCGAGGTCATCGACCGAAGCTCGGTAGCGTACCCGAACATCTCAGCCAGCGGCACGTGGGCGCGCACGTTCTGCGAGGTTCCGCGCCCTTCCATGCCGAGAATGTGTCCGCGCCGCGAGGCGAGGTCGCCCATGACATCGCCGAGGTGCTCCTCGGGCATGACGACGTCGACCTTCATGACCGGCTCGAGCAGGTACGGCTGAGCCTTGTGCATCGCGTCCTTGACCGCCATCGAACCGGCGACCTGGAACGCCATCTCGCTCGAGTCGACCGAATGGTACGAGCCGTCGACCAGCGTCACCGTGATGTCGATCACCGGGTAGCCGGCGACCACACCCGTCTGCATCGCCTCGCGTACTCCCTTCTCGACCGCCGGGATGAACTCGCGGGGGATGCGCCCCTGCGTGATCTTGTCCTCGAAGATGAAACCGCTGCCTCTCTCGCCCGGGCGCACGTCCACCTCGGCGTGGCCGAACTGGCCCTTGCCTCCACTCTGGCGGATGAAGCGACCCACGCCGTGGGCCGGCCGCTTGATCGCCTCTTTGTAAGCGACCTGCGGCTTGCCCTGGTTGGCGTCGACCCGGAACTCGCGCATGAGGCGGTCGATGATGATCTCGAGGTGCAGCTCGCCCATGCCGGAGATGATCGTCTGGCCGGTCTCGTCGTCCGTATGGACCTTGAACGTGGGGTCCTCCTCGGTGAGCCGCTGCAGCCCAAGTCCAAGCTTGTCCTGGTCTGCCTTCGTCTTCGGCTCGATCGCGACCGAGATCACGGGCTCGGGGAACGTGATCGACTCCAGGAGAATCGGGTGGTCCTCGTCCGCCAGCGTGTCGCCGGTGGTGGTTGACTTAAGCCCGACCGCCGCGGCGATGTCGCCCGTGAACACCTCGTCGACGTCCTCGCGCCGGATCGCGTGCATGCGAAGGATGCGGCCGATCCGCTCCTTGCGCCCGTTGGTCGCGTTCATGACCGCCGACCCAGCCTTGAGCCGGCCTGAGTACACCCGGAAGAACGTGAGCTTGCCCACGCCCTGCGGGTCCATCTGGACCTTGAAGGCCAGCGCCGAGAACGGCTCGGCGTCGTCGTGCTCGCGAACGAGCAGCGCCCCGGTCTTGGGGTCGGTCCCCTCCACCGCGGGCACGTCGGCCGGCGACGGCAGGTAGTCGACGACCGCGTCGAGGATCGGCTGCACGCCGCGGTTCCGCAAAGCGGCGCCGCAAAGCACGGGGACCAGGATCCCCGCCACCGTCCCCTTGCGCAGCGCAAGGTTGATCTCGGCCTCGGTGACGTCCTGCTCCTCGAGGTACTTGTGCATGATCGCGTCGTCGAAGTCGGCCACCGCCTCGACGAGGTCGTGGCGGTACTTGCTGACGAGGTCCTCCATCCCGGCCGGGATCTCCAGCGACTCGGTGTTGGTGGTCCCGAGGTCGTCCGTATAGACGATCGCCTGCTTTGTCACCAGGTCGACGTAGCCCTTGAAGGAGCCCTCCGACCCGATCGGCAGCTGGATGGGGATCGCGCGCGCGCCCAGGCGCGTCCGGATCGACTTCAACGAGCCGTAGAAGTCCGCCCCGATGCGGTCCATCTTGTTGATGAAGGCGATGCGAGGCACGCCGTAGCGATCGGCCTGGCGCCAGACGGTCTCGGACTGCGGCTCCACGCCGGCGACGGCGTCGAACACCGCGACCGCGCCGTCGAGGACGCGCAGGCTCCGCTCGACTTCGACGGTGAAGTCCACGTGCCCGGGTGTGTCTATGATGTTGATCGCGTGGTCGCGCCAGTTGGCCGTCGTTGCCGCCGACGTGATCGTGATCCCGCGCTCCTTCTCCTGGACCATCCAGTCCATGGTCGCCGCCCCTTCGTGGACCTCGCCCATCTTGTGGATGCGCCCCGCATAGAAAAGGATGCGTTCGGTGGTCGTGGTCTTACCGGCGTCGATATGCGCCATGATCCCGATGTTTCGGACCTTGTCGATCGCGACCGGACGCTCCTGCATCTTCAGTGCCAAACTCATCTCTCTATCAGTACCGGAAGTGGGAGAAAGCCTTGTTGCTTTCCGCCATCCGGTGGGTTTCTTCCTTGCGCTTGACGGCCCCGCCCGTGTTCTGGGACGCGTCGAGGAGCTCGAACGCGAGCTTCTCGGACATGCTCTTCCCGCCACGCTGCCGCGCGAAACGCACGATCCAGCGGCGGGCGAGCGCCAGCCGGCGCTCCGGCCTGATCTCGATGGGGACCTGGTAGGTGGCGCCGCCGACGCGGCGCGGCTTGACCTCGAGCAAGGGCGTGGCGTTGCGGAGCGCCGACTCGAAGACCTCGAGCGGCTCCTTCTTCGACTGCTTGCTGGCGCGCGAAAGCGCCTCGTAGACCACCTTCTCGGCAGTCGAGCGCTTGCCCCGGCTCATGACCACGTTCACGAACTTGGCAATCGATTCCGACTGGTAGACCGGGTCGGGCGCGATGACACGCTTGACTGGACGGCTGCGGCGAGGCATCTCAGGCTGCCGCCTTGCTCTTTTCCCGCTTGGCGCCGTACTTGGAGCGTGCCTTCTTCCGGTTTTTGGTCCCTGCGGTGTCGAGCGTGCCGCGGATGATGTGGTAGCGGACGCCTGGCAGGTCCTTGACACGGCCGCCGCGGATGAGCACCACCGAGTGCTCCTGCAGGTTGTGGCCGATGCCTGGGATGTAAGCGGTGACCTCGATGCCCGTGGTCAGCCGGACGCGCGCGACCTTGCGCAGCGCGGAGTTCGGCTTCTTGGGAGTTTGGGTATAAACGCGCACGCAGACTCCCCGCCTCTGCGGTGAGCCCTTGAGCGCCGGCGCCTTAGACTTCGGCCTTGCCGCCCGACGGCCGAGGCGGACAAGCTGCTGGATGGTTGGCAAACGATTCTCCTCTTGACGGTTCAAATCCCACGCGGCAATAGCCGATTGGGCGACAAACGATGAGTATACCCAAAAACCGACCCCCCCTACCGCACCGAGCGAAGGGCCATTACTTCGACCCTTTGCCCGCCGTTCCGTCCAGGCCGCGGACGGTATTTCTCCATGCCGGCGAGATCAACCTGGAGCTGCAGGCGGACAGGGGTGTCTTCGGCTCCAGGGGCGTCGACCTTGGCACCGTCCAGCTCCTCAAAGAGGCCCCCAAGCCGCCGCTGGCCGGCGACCTCCTCGACCTCGGCGCCGGCTATGGGCCGATCGCGATCGCCCTGGCGAGGCAAGCGCCGCAGGCGCGGGTTTGGGCCGTGGACGTCAACGAGCGAGCGCTCGAGCTGACGCGGGCCAACTCGGGCGCGGCCGGAGCCACGAACGTCACCGCGAGCCTGCCGGATGAGGTTCCAACCGGCGTCCGCTTCGCAGCCATCTACTCCAACCCGCCGGTGAGGGTCGGCAAGGCCCCTCTCCACGAGCTGCTCCTGCGCTGGCTGCCGAGGCTCGATGAAGGCGCGAGCGCCTACCTCGTCGTGCAGCGCAACCTTGGCTCGGACTCGCTAGCGTCCTGGCTGGCGGCACAGGGCTACGACGTGAGGCGACTCAAGTCGAAGAAGGGCTACCGCATCCTCGAGGTCAAAGCCCACAGCCCGCGCTAGGGCGCCAATCGCCCCAACCTATACTCAGACTCCAAACTCGCTTGGCCACACCAGTCCTGGAAATCGAGGACCTGAGGACCTACATCCGACAGCGCAATAACGTGGTGCGCGCGGTCGACGGGGTCTCCCTCCGGGTCGAGCAGGGCGAGACGCTGGGGCTGGTCGGCGAGTCCGGCTGCGGCAAGAGCATGACCGCCATGTCGATCATGAAGCTGCTGCCCAACGGCGGCTATATCGCTGGCGGGTCGATCCGTCTGGCCGGGGTGGACATCGTCCCGCACGACGAGGACGACATGCGCAAGCTGCGCGGCAACGAGGTGTCGGTCATCTTCCAGGACCCGATGACCTCGCTCAACCCCACGATGACGATCGGCAACCAGATCGCCGAGTCGCTCCGCATCCACCGGGGCTGGAACGCGAACCAGGCTATGACGAGGGCCGAAGAGGTGCTCGCGGTAGTCGGCATGCCCAAACCTAAAGAGCGCTTGCACCAGTACCCGCATCAGCTCTCGGGCGGCCTGCGGCAGCGCGTCATGATCGCGATCGCGCTGGCATGCGAGCCCAAGCTCCTGATCGCCGACGAGCCGACCACCGCGCTCGACGTGACCATCCAGGCCCAGATCCTCAGCCTGCTCGACGGCCTGAAGCGGGAGTTCAAGATGGCGATCCTGCTGATCACGCACGACATGGGCGTGATCGCCGGCCGGGCCGACCGTGTCAGCGTCATGTACGCGGGCAAGATCGTCGAGCAAGCGTCCATCGACGGACTGTTCGCCAACACGCACCACCCCTACACCGAGGCGCTGCTCCAGTCGATCCCCAAGCCGGACCAGGATCAGTCGCAGCCGCTGTACAGCATCCCGGGCATTCCGCCCGACCTCGGGCGGCCTCCGGTCGCCTGCCGGTTTCATCCGCGCTGCCGCTACGTCACCGAGCAGTGCAAGCGGCTCGAACCGGTGCTCGACGGCGACGACTCGGGGCACACCTATGCCTGCTACCACCCGGTCGGCGGCGCTCGCCCGAGCCGGGCGCGCGCCGAGGCTCCGGTCGCCGGATGACCGCCGGCGGCAACGGGGCGCTGGTCGACATCAAGCATGTGGTCAAGGAGTTTCCGGTCACGCGCGGCGCCGTCATCCCGCGGCGCGTGGGCACAGTGAAAGCCGTATCGGACGTCTCGCTTTCCATCAAGAAGGGAGAAACGTTCGGCCTCGTCGGCGAATCGGGCTGCGGCAAGACGACGCTGGGCCGCCTGGTGGTTGCCCTCGAAAAACCGAGCTCAGGCGAGATCTGGTTCGACGGCGCCGACCTCGCCAAACTTGGGCGCCGGCAGCTCCGCACCAAGCGCAGTGCGATGCAGTTGATGTTCCAGGACCCCTACTCGTCGCTCGACCCTCGGATGCGAGTGGGCGACATCCTGGCGGAGCCGCTCGTCATCCATCGTTTCGGCGACAAGCAGAAGCGGGAGAAGAGGGTCGCCGAGCTGTTGGAGGAGGTCGGGCTGAGCCCGCGCGCGGTCGAGCGCTACCCGCATGAGTTTTCGGGCGGCCAGCGCCAGCGGATCGGCCTCGCGCGAGCGCTTGCCCTGAGCCCGAGGCTGATCGTGGCCGACGAACCGGTCTCCGCCCTCGACGTCTCCATCCGCTCCCAGATCCTCAACCTGATGAACCGGCTGCAGCACAGCCACGACCTCACATACATCGTCATCTCGCACGACCTATCGGTCATCCGCTACGTCTCCGACCGGATCGGGGTGATGTACCTCGGCAAGCTGGTGGAGGTCGGCGCGGCGGCGGCTGTCTACAACCATCCCGCGCATCCATACACGCAGGGGCTGTTGAGCTCGATCCCGGTCCCGGATCCGGTGATCGAGCGAACCAAGCTCAAGCTGGTGCCGCGCGGCGAGCTGCCCTCGCCCATGAACCCGCCTACAGGGTGCCGCTTCCGCACGAGGTGCCCCCGCGCGAAGGACCTTTGCGCCGAGGTCGAACCCCCGCTGCGGCTCTTCGAGACCGGGCAGTTGGCCGCCTGCCACTATCCCCTGGAGACCCCAAGCGGCGCGCTGACTAACGCTTCTGGAGCCTGACCTCGAACGCGTCACGCATGGCGTCGCCGATCAGGTTGAAGGCGACCACGGTGGTCACGATCGCGATTCCGGCGGGGTAGATCAGCCACCAGTAACCGGCATACGTGTAAGCCACGCCATCCGACAGCATGTCGCCCCAGTTGGTAGCCGGGGGCGGCACGCCCAGGCCGAGGTAGGAGAGCGCCGCAATGAGCAGGATCGCATCCGCGACCTGGAACGTGGCGTTGACCATGATCGTCCCGATCGTGTTGGGGATGATGTGGCGCAGCACGATTCGCGTGCCGCTGCCGCCCATCACCCTGACGGCGTCGACATACTCGCGCGTGCGGAGGCTGAGCGTCTCGCCGCGTATCAAACGGGCCGGCACCAGCCAGGCCGCGAGGGCGACGATGACGATCAGCATCGGGATGCTGGTGACGAACATCGCCGCCAGCACGAGCAGCAGGAACAGGGTCGGGATCGCGAGCAGCGAGTCGACGATGCGCATCATCAGCCCGTCGAGCCAGCCGCCGACGAATCCCGCAATGGCCCCCCAGACCACGCCGAACGTGGTCGCCAAGAGGGCAGCGGTGATGCCTATCTCCAGGGAGGTCTGCCCTCCCACCATCAGCTGGCCGAGGACGTCCTTGCCGACGATGTCCGTGCCAAGCGGGTGACCCGGGCCCGGCGGCTGGGTCAGGTTGGCGATGTCCGTGTGGACCAGGTCGACGCGCCATATCAACGGCCCGACGAAGCAGAACAGGAACATGACCACCACCACGACCAGGCCTGCGACGGCGAGCCGGTTCTCGAGAAAGACGTAGGCGGCGAGCTTCCACGCGCTCCCGCCGACGCGCGCGTCACCACCCTCCGAAGCGCTCGGAACCTCAGCCGGCTGAATGCTGTGGATGCCGGTGACAGGAGCTCGGACGCTCACTCGGTGATCCTCACCCTGGGGTCCACCACCGCATAGAAGACATCAGCCAGCAGGTTGCCGACCACGGTGGCCACAGCCACGACTAGGGTCACGCCGAGCAAAACCGGATAATCGCGCGTCTGGGCCGAATCCCAGAACAGCAGCCCCATGCCTGGATAGTTGAAGACCGCCTCGGTGATAAGGGCGCCACCGAAGATGCCGGGGAGGCTCAGGCCGAGCAGGGTGACGATCGGAATGAGCGCGTTTCGCAACACGTGCCGGTAGAGCACCCCGGCGGTCGAAACCCCTTTCGCCCTCGCGGTGCGCACGTAATCCTGCACCAGGTTGTCGAGCATCGACGACCGCATGTACCGGCTGAAGAGAGCGATCGTCACCAGCGCGAGTGCCATCACGGGCAGCACCAGCGCGGAGGCCTCAGCCGGGTCGAGGTAGGTGCTGATGGGACCCTGAGGCCCCTGCGGCGGGAGCAGGCTCAGGTTGATGGCGAACCACTTGATCAAGATCAGCGCGATCCAGAACGGCGGCATCGAGTACAGAACGAACGTCAGGGTCGTGAACGAATAGTCCTCGAATTTGTTGCGTCTGACCGCCTGCACGACGCCGAGCGGAACAGCGATCGCCAGAGCGACCAGCGTCGCGATGCCGAGGAGGATGATCGTCTTCGGCAGGTGGTCGGAAAGGAGGGCCGTCACGCTCTCGTTCAGCCGGTATGAGAAGCCGAGGTTACCGTGCACCAGCTGGTTCATATAGACGAGGTACTGCTGCCAGATCGCCAGGTCGAGGCCGTTGTCGTGGTTGAACTGGGCGATCTCCGGCGGCGACGCGCGCGGGCCGAGGATTGCCCTGGCCACCCCTCCGGGCAGCATGCGCGTAAGCAGGAAGGTGATGATCGTGACCCCGACGACCACGATGGCTGACTGGCCCAGTCTCCGGACAAGGAAACCAGTCACGACCCAAGCATATCCAGCACCCGGAAAAACGAGACGGCCGAGCTGCGCGCCCGGCCGTCGTTTTGCATCAATCCTCTGGTTCTACGACGCCGTGAAGTACCAGTTCTCCGGGTAGAGCTGCAGGATCGGGTCCTGTGGGTCCCAACCGTGCAGAGTCTTCTTGGCGAGCGCGAGCACCGCGTCGGCCACCGGGATCCAGATCACCGGCAGGTCCTTGGCGAGGAAGTCCTGGTACGCGTACAGGGCCTTCACGTCGTTGCTGGTGGTGGTGGCGTCCGTGTTGGAGTCGTTGGTCGAGTTGGTGTAGGCGCCACCGTTGGAGCCGGCGCCGGTGGAGAAGATCTCATCGCCTGTCGGGTAATAGTCCGGGGCGAAGATCCAGCCGCCACCCCAGTTGTCCATATCGGCCACGTTGCTGCCGCCGAAGGCGTCCGTGATCACGGTGTCGAACGGTGCCTCGGTGAGGTTGACCTCGAGGCCGGCCTTGGAGAAGTCGCTCTTGAGAGCCTCCATCTCCTGCTTCACCGCCAGCGTCCCTGACGCGTATTCGAGCTTGAAGCTGGCCTTGGCGCCTGAGTTGACGCCATCACCGCACTGGCCCGCTCCGCTGCCCGGGCTTGAGCACGTGCTGACCCCGCCGGCGTTCACGGTCCATCCGTTGTCCTTCAGGAGCTTGATGGCTGCGTTGACGTCGAACGGGTAGGGGTTCTTCTGCTCGAACGGGCTGGCGAAGTTGCTCGCCGGCTTGATCGGCACGGGGCCGTAGTCCGGATACGCGAAGCCCTTGAAGATGTTCTTGATGTATCCATCCTGGTCGACCAGGTGCTGCATCGCCTGGCGCATGTACAGCTGCTTGTAGAGCGAGCCGTTGACCGCGTTGGTGAAGTTGATCTGCATGTAGGTGATCTGCCAGCCGATCCAGGGGGCGAACGTGTACTTGGTGAGCGAGCTCCTCTGGTCGAGGTCCTGGGTCGGGATATAGCCGTAGTCGATGCCGGCCGTGTGGATGACGTTGAATTCGGCGGTGTCGGTCGTGTACGGCTGCTCGTCGAACTCGGCGATCGTGGGCTTGACCGGGCCGGAGTAGCCGGTGTTCGGGACCATGGCCACGTGGCCGTCGGTGGTCATCGACTTCAGCTTCCATGGTCCGTCCGCGATCTGCCACAGGGGGTTGCTGTCATACGTGCCGACCGACTTGGACTCGCCGTCCAGGTACTTGTACACGGCGGCGGCCTGCGTCGGGTCGCGGTCGAAATCGCCGACGGAGCCCGAGGCGGACGTCTTGTCCCACACGTGCTGGGGCAGCGGGCTGATCTGGCTCAGCTCGTTGTACGTGAAAAAGAGACTGCCGTAGGCCTTGTCGAGCGTGAACACCGAGGTCATCGAGTCCGGGAACGACATCGATACCACGTTGTCTGGAAACTCCTTGGGCACGTATGCGGCCCAGTGGCCGACGTTGGCCTTGAGCAGGTTCATCCAGAACTCGATGTCACGCGAAGTGACGGGCTGGCCGTCGGACCACTTCCAGCCCTTGAGCTTCATGGTCACCGTCTTGCCGCCGTCGCTGTAGACAGGGTCGTTGGCCAGGCTGAGGCTCGAGTTGAGCTTGACGGTGCCGTTCTCCCCAAACCAGTAGAGCGGCCGGTACATCAGGAACTGGAACTGGCTGAGGTTGGCGACGCTGAAAAAGCCGCCGGATGCAAGCGGGAAGATGTAGTTGGGTTTGGCGTTAGGCGCCTCCGCGAACGTCGCAGTGCCGCCGCTGAGCTTCTGTTGGGTCGTCGGGTTGTTGCCGCACGCGGTCAAGGCCAGGGCGACCAGGCCGACCGCAGCGAGGACACGCAGTCCCGATATGCGCATAGGGCCACCTCACTAAACCCTGCCGCCCTCTTCCCGTGCGCCTAACCTCTGGCGGCTCCCGGGGCGAGAGTGCGCCGGCGGCAGGTCTTACTCACCGGCCGTCAAGACCTGGCTGAATTGTCCCGATCGGCCAATGACGTGTCAAATAAGGGTGACTTGGTCGCCGGCGCCCGTCAGGCGTAGTGGCAGGCCGCGACCCGGTCCTTGCCGACCGGTCGCAGCAGTGGTTCCTCGACAGCGCAGCGGTCGGTCGCGATCGGGCAGCGAGTGCGGAAGTGGCAGCCCGAAGGAGGGTTGATGGGGCTGGGGATGTCCCCCTTGAGGACGACCCGTTCGCGATGGACGTCGGGGTCGGGGACCGGTACTGCAGAGATCAACGCTTTGGCGTACGGATGCTTCGGGTCCTTGCACACGTCCTCGGCCGGTCCGATCTCGACGATCTTGCCGAGGTACATGACCGCGATCCGGTCGCTCACCTGCTCGACGACGGCCATGTTGTGAGCCACGAACAGGTAGGTCAGGTTGAAGTCCCTCTGGAGGTCGCTCAGCAGGTTCAGGATCTGCGACTGGATGGAGACGTCGAGCGCTGAGACCGGCTCGTCCGCGATGACGATCTTCGGCGTCAAGGCCAGGGCCCGCGCGATGCCGATGCGCTGGCGCTGGCCGCCGCTGAACTCGTGCGGGAAACGGCCACGGTGCTGGCCGCGCAGCCCGACCACCTCGAGCAGCCGGTCGACGGTCGCCTCGCGCTCGCGCGGCGAGCCAACCCCATGCACGAGCAGGCCTTCGCCGATGATCTCGCCGACGGACATCCTCGGGTTGAGCGAGCCATACGGGTCCTGGAAGATGATCTGCATGTCGCGGCGCATCTTCTTCATCTGGCTCGGCGACGCCTTGAAGACGCTCTTGCCCTCCAGCAGAACCTCGCCGCCTGTGGGCGGAATGAGCCGCAGGATGGTGCGGGCCACGGTCGATTTGCCGGACCCGGACTCGCCGACCAGGCCTAGTGTCTCGCCGCGCTGGATGTCGAAGCTCACCCCGTCGACCGCCTTCACCCACGCCACCGGCCTCTGAAGCAGTCCCCCCCGCACCGGGAAGTGCTTGACCAGGTCGCGCACCTGCAGGAGCGGACCGGTGCCGGCCGTTCTTTCCTTTATATCGGCGAGCTGCTGCTGGCTCACTGGTCGTCCAGGTCCGATTCCTGAAGGCGCTTGACCTCGGGATAGAGGAAGCAGCTCGCCAGATGGCTGGGCGCCACCGTCGCCAGCGACGGGACGTAGCGGTCACAGGGTTCGAACCGCTTTGGGCAGCGCGGATGGAACGAGCAGCCGGGCGGGATGGTCAGCGGGTTCGGCACGTTGCCCCGGATGACATGCAGGCGATCCTGCTTGTGATAGAGGCGCGGGATCGACTCCAGGAGTCCGACCGTGTACGGGTGCTTGGGGTTGCGGTAGAGCTCGTGCGTGTCGGCGTGCTCGACGATCCTGCCGCCATACATGACCGCCACCTCGTCGCACATCTCTGCGACGACGCCGAGGTCGTGCGTGATCAGCAGGATGGCGGCGCCCGTCCGCTTCTTCAAGTCGCGCATCAGCTCCAGGATCTGGGCCTGGATCGTGACGTCCAGGGCCGTGGTCGGCTCGTCGGCGATGAGCAGGTCGGGGTCGCAGGCCAGGGCCATGGCGATCATGACCCTCTGCCGCATGCCGCCTGACAGCTCGTGCGGGTACTCCTTGGCCAGGCGCTTCGCGTCGGCGATGCCGACCATCCGGAGCAGCTCGACGGCACGCTTGTGGGCGTCGGCGGCGCCGGCCAGCTCATGGGTCTCGATGGATTCCGCGATCTGATCGCCGACGCTGAAGACCGGGTTGAGCGCTGTCATCGGCTCCTGGAAGATCATCGAGATGTCGTTGCCGCGCACCTGCTGCATAGCCGGCTCGGAGAGAGCCAGGAGGTTCTTGCCGCGGAACTTCACCTCGCCCCGGGTGACCTTGGCGTTCTGTTCGAGCAGGCGCATGATCGTGAGGGCGCTCACGCTCTTGCCGCAGCCGGATTCGCCGACGAGGCCGACGGTGGTGCCGGCCGGGATGGTCAGGTTGAGGCCTCGCACAGCCTTCACCGTCCCGCCATGGACGTGGAACTGGACGTGGAGGTTGCGAACTTCGAGAACCGTCCCTTCCTTGACGCCGCCCGCCGGCTTTCCGGGGAGGACCTGGGTCACCGCTGTCGTGGGTCTAGGGCGTCCCGGATTCCGTCGCCGACCAGGTTGATGCAGAGGGCCGTGGTCACCAGCGCGATCGCCGGAAATGCCAGCGGCCACATCTTGCCCAGCTGGATCTCCTCCTCGTACTGGCTCAGCAGGTTGCCCCAGCTCGGCTCGGGTGGAGGAACGCTGTAGCCGAGGAAGCCAAGCGCGGCCTCCAGCAGGATGATGCCGCTCACGCCCAGCGTGGCCGACACGATGATCGGCGCGAGGGAGTTCGGCACGATGTGGCGGAAGATGATGCGCACGTCGGACGCGCCGAGCGCGCGCGCCGCCTGGACGAACTCCGATTCCCTCAACACGAGGAATTGGGCGCGCATGAGCCGGCCTATCTCGAACCAGCCGAGGCCCGCGATGACCAGGACCAGCACCGTCAGGCTGACGCCGCCGAACGCAGCGGTCACGGCGACCACGACCAAGATGAACGGCATGGCGATGATCACGTCGGTCATACGCATCAAGGCGTTGTCGATCCAGCCGCCGTAAAAGCCGGCGAGGGCTCCCAGGATCCCGCCGATGATGATGTAGCCGAGCATTGCCAGCAAGCCCACCGTCAGCGATACGCGTGCGCCTCGGACCAGCCGCGCCAGCTCGTCTCGACCGAGCGCGTCGGTGCCGAGGAAGTGGTCCGTCCATGGGATGCTGAAGCTGGCGCCGGCCAGTGAAATGGTCCGGGAGTGGAACTCGAATGGGGCGCCGTACGGATGCGTGTAGTCCTGGATCCGGTAGAGGTCGCCCTGGAATGTGGGCAGGATCAGCGCCGTCAGGACGATGAAGAGAAGGATCCCCATGCTGACGGTCGCTGTGCGGTGATGCAGGAAACGGATCGCCGCCAGCTTCCAGAAACCGATCTCACTTGGCTCGGCAACCTCGGCGACGACGAGATCTTCAGCCGCCCCCGCATGGCGCAGAGCCTCTTCGGCGGCCATCGCCTGCGCAACACCGGCGGCCCCGAGGATTGAACCGGTGCCTGCGATTCTCTTCAGCCCTTGGTCTGCCATCTCTCCCTCAGTACCGAATCCGCGGATCCACCACCGCGTACGCAATGTCCGCGAGGAGATTGAACGTGACCGTCAAGACGGCGACCAGCATGACGACCCCGAGGATTACCGGGTAGTCGCGGTCGACCGCGGCCTGAAACGCGAGCAGGCCCATTCCAGGCCAGCTGAAAATTCCTTCCGTGATGATGGCGCCGCTCACGAACTGCGGTGTCTGCAGCGCGACCAGGGTGATGATCGGCAGGATGGCGTTGCGAAGCGCGTGCTTGTAGTTGACGGTGCGTCCCGCCAGCCCCTTCGCCTTCGCCGTCCGCACGTAGTCCTGGTGCAGCACCTCGAGCATGCTGGCACGCATGAAACGGCTGAAGCCCGCGATGCTGAGCACCGACAGCGAGGTCACCGGCAGGACCATGTGCCAGAGGAGGTCGTCCAGGCCGCTCGTCGAACCCTTGTGCATCCCGAAGAGCGGGAAGTAGAAATCCCCTCCGGTGAGGTGCCGCAACCAGATGCCGCCGGCGAAGAGCAGGAATATGCCCAGCACGAAACTGGGCACAGATATCCCCACATAGCTCACCACCGACGTCGTCATATCGAGCTTCGAATACTGCCGGGTGGCGGCGAAGATGCCGAGGGGGATCGCGATGAGCAGGGACACGATCAGGGCGGTACCGAGCAGGATGACCGAGTTCGGCACTCGCTGGGTGAGGAGCTTGGTCACGGGCTGGTTGTAGACGTAGGAGTCGCCAAGGTTGCCGTGCACCAGGGCGTCGAGGTAGGCGGGGTACTGGGCGTACCAGGGCTTGTTCAGCCCCAGCGCGTTCATCCGCTTGTCGATCAGCTCCTGGTGCGCACGCGGGTTCTCGCCGGTGCTGAAGGGCGGTCCTGGGGTGAGGCGCGTCAGACCGAAAAAGGCGAACGACATGAAGAACAGCAGCATCACGCCGATCAAGACGCGTCTTATGACGTAAAACGTCACCGGCTCATCCTACCGCTCCACACGCTCCCCATGAGATCAACGCACAGGTAGTGTGGGAGGCGGCACCGGCCGCCTCCCAACGACTCTTACTTGGTCAGACTCCACGCAGAGAAGATCTGCGTGTTGCGGCCCTGGTCCGCGTAGTTGAGGCTGTTGTTGTTGCCGGGCTGCACTCCGGCGACGCCGTTGAATGCCTGGCCGACGTTGTCGGCCCACATGAAGTAGACAACGACGTTGTCACCAAGAATGTGCTCGACCTTAGCAAAGTCGGCCTTCCGGGCGGCGAAGGTGGCCGCTGAGGTCGGCTTGAGGTCGGTCTGCTGGGCGGCGATGGCCGTGTCCAGGTCGGCGTTGACAAAGCCCGTCCAGTTGCTGCCGCTGTTGGTCTTTTCCGGCCGGATCTGGGTCGAGCTGAAGATGGTGTAGTCGTCGGGGTCGAGGCTGAGGCCCCACCCGGCGAACGCCAGGTCGAAGTTGCCCGCCTGGATCGGCTTGTAGAAGACCTTGAAGTCGGTCGGTGTCGGCTGCAGGTCCATGCCCAGGTTGGTGCGCAGCTGCTCGGACATGATCTCGACGGCCTTCACCCGCTGGGGCTTGTCGGCGCGTACGAAGAACTTGCCGGAGAACTTCTGGCCGTTCTTGACCCGGATGCCGTCGGAGCCCACGGTCCAGCCCGCGGCGTCCATCAGGCCCTTGGCCTTGGCAATGTCCTGCGCGTACTTCACAACCGCGCTGTCGTCGTAGTAGGCCGAAGCCGGCACGATGTCGCCCCACATCGGGGTGCCGTGGCCGTCGGTGGCCGCCTTGACGATCGAGTTCTTGTCGAGCGCGTATGCGAATGCCCGGCGCACGTTGACGTCGCCGAACAGGGTGTTCTTGGACCCGTTTACCCACTTGGCCCTGTCGTTGAACCGGATGTCGTAGTAGGCGAGGTCGGCGTAGACGTAGCTGTTGATCCCGGTCGCGGCCGTGACGGTGTCAATGGCGGCGCCGTTGATCTCGGGGTCCCAGTTGACGTCACCGTTGATGACGGCCTGGGCAGCGGCGGTCGTGTTGGTGATGATCTTCTCGACGATCGCCGCGATGTGAGGCTTGCCCCCGTAGTAGCCAGGGTTGGCCTTGAGGTCGATCTCCTGGCCGGCGATGCGCTTGTCGAATAGGAACGGGCCACCGGTCACGGTCGGGTGGTCCTGCTCGAAGGTCCGCATCTTGGTCACGTCGACGCTGCCGTACACCGCGGCAGGCGCGATTGAGGTGGCCAGGTTGACAGCCAAGAAAGGAGCGTAGGTCTTGGTGAGTGTGAAGACGACGGTGTGGTCATCCTTCGCGGAGACCCCGGTCACCGGGTCGGTCAGCGGGCTCCAGTCGAACGAAGCGTCGGTATCCAGATTGGGGTTGGCCTGGATCTGGACCGTCTTCACCACGTCGTTGGCGGTGATGGCGGTGCCGTCGCTCCACTTGGCGCCGCTCCTGATCTTGACCGTCCATGTCTTCAAGTCGGACGACACGGTCGGCATCCCGTCTGCCAGGTCGGGAACGATGTTCAGGTTCTTGTCGGCCTGGTACAGGTTCGGGAACATGAACTGGATTGCGCGTGCCGAGGACACGTCGCCCACCTCGAACGGGTTCAGGGTCTGGGCGTCGGCGTCGAGGGCGTATGTCATCGTGCCGCCCTCTTTGACCGTGGTGCCTGTGTTCCCACCCCCGCACGCGGCGATCACGAACAATCCGACGAACGCGAGCGCGATCGCTCGGAAGCGGTTTCCTGCGTGCATACGCGTCTTACCTCTCAGACTGATCCCTGCCGCCTTCTTCCCGGCAGCCGAATCCCCGGGGCGAGAGTGCGCCGACAGCAGGTCTTACTCACAGCCTCTTCGGCTACAAGCGAATTCTGTTGTCCACAGCTATTGAGTGTCAAGTCAGTTAGCTGATTGCCGTGTGAACACTTGTTCGATCGATCAGTGTGCGCCGATGTAAATCTGCGCCGGGTACAGGGCGCCCGGCCACTCGTCCAGCGGGCTCGTAGTGGTGCCAAGGACGTATGGACGCATGAGGTACCAGCTCACGGACTGCGCCAGAAACGCGGCAGGGATGTCGTTGACCAGCAGCTTCTGGGCCTGCTTGTACTCCTGGTCCCGGCGGTCCGCCTGGGTGTCGGTCCCCGCCACCCGCACGAAGTTGTCGTACGCGGGGTTCTGGTAGAGCGCGTAGTCGTAGGAGCTGGTGGTCGTGAAGAGCCCGAACCAATCCGAAGGGTCGGGAAAGTCGGCGCTCCAGCCCAGCGGTCCCGCGATCTGAAACGCACCGACATCCAGCCGCCCGCCCAGCGTGTTGCTGTCCAGGGGCTCGAGGGTCACGTCCACGCCAAGGTTGTTCTTCAGCTGGTCGGCCACGAACTTGGCGGTGGCCTTGCTGAAGTCGGACGACTGGTCGTAAGACAATTTCACACCCGACAGCTGCTTGGCGGTCACCCCCGACGCGGCCAGAAGGACGCGCGCCTGCGCGACGTCGAACTTCTGCGGCGACCCGAGCTCCGGAGCGTAGCCGTGCATCCCTCGAGGGATGAACGTCTCGGCCGGCATTCCCTGGCCCTGGAAAACCTGCGTGATGAATGCGTCGCGGTCGATGGCGGATGCGATCGCTTGCCGCACCTTTGGGTTGTTGAGCGGCGCCTGGTTGACGCGGAAGACGATCCAGTACACCGTCAGCGCGGGCGTCTTGACCAATTGCTGCTTGAGCTGTGCGTCTCCGGCAACGCTTGCCGCCTGTGCAAGCTGCACGTCAACCGCGTCGAGCTCACCGTTCTTGTATTTCGTGAGCGCCACCCCGCCATCGTTGACGACCTGGAAGGTGATCGTCGTCAGCTTCGGCTTGGCGCCCCAGTAGTGGGTGTTGGGAACCACGGTGATGTGATCGTTCGCGACCATCTCGGTGACATGAAATGGACCGTTGGTGACCAGCGAGTCCGGCGATGCGGCCCATTTGTCCGTGTATTTCTTGACGACGTCCTGCCTGATCGGGGCGCCGGCGGGCAGGGCCGCGATCCACACGAAAGCGGGATCCGGTCGCGCGAGCGTCACTTGAAAAGTGAAATCGTCGACAGCCTTCAGTCCCAGCGTCCCCAGCGCCGCGTCGATTCGCGTCGAGTCACGCTGGGGGTCGAGAAGAGAGACCTGCTCGCCCTTGAGGATGGCATTGGCGAAAAACGTGGCGTTGAGCGCGGCAAGCCGAGGGTCGATCAAGCGCTGCCATGCATAAACAAAGTCCTGAGCCTTCACGGACACGCCGTCCGAGTACTGAGCGGTCTTCCGCAGGTGGAACACGTAGACGGTGCCCCCGCTCCCCACTTCGTAGCTTTGCGCAGCGGCCCCGACGACGGCGCTGAGGTCGGCGGTGGGTTTGAGCAGCGGCTCCGCGATGGCGCGGAGGACCGCCGTCTCGTACGGGTACTGCGTCTGTCCCGGATCCAGCGTTCCGGGCTGATCATCGAGCTGAACGCGCAGCGTCTGGTCCCTCGCCAGGCGAGGACCCTGCGTAAGCGGAGTGGAGTTGCAGGCTGACGCGACCGCAGAAACCAGCAGCGCCAGCGCCATGGCGCGCAGCAGCCTGGAGCTTGGGATCACGAGTCCATCATCCCATCCCGAGCTGGCTCGACGAGCGGAAACAGCCGAGGTTTCGCTCATAAATCAAAAGGAGGCTAACCCTGGCGGGCGCCCCCTTGTGCACGTACGGCTGACTCTAACTGAAATCGGCTGAATTGTCGATCCGGGATAAAAGAAGAGAGGGGCCGAACGCCGGCCCCTCCCTTGTTACGTCTAGACCGAGAGCGTCTCCAGGTCGATCGGCTCCTCTTCGAGGATCCGGGCCGCCTGCTCGCGCTGCTTCTTGTAGTAGTCGAGCCCGGTCCCGGCCGGGATGAGCTTGCCGATGATCACGTTCTCCTTGAGCCCACGCAGCCGGTCCACCTTGCCGCTGATCGCGGCCTCGGTGAGCACGCGGGTGGTCTCCTGGAAGGACGCCGCCGAAAGCCACGACGTGGTGTTCAGCGCGGCCTTGATGAGTCCGAGCAGCACAGTCTGCGCGGTGGCCGGCTCGCCGCCCTCCGCCAGGGCCTTTGCGTTGCCTTCCTCGTACTCCCACTGCGAGACGATCTCGCCGGGCAAGAGTCCGGTGTCGCCGGCCGAGTCGACGCGGACCTTCCGCATCATCTGCCGGACGATCACCTCGATGTGCTTGTCGTTGATGTCCACGCCCTGGCTGCGGTAGACCTTCTGGACCTCGTCGACCAGGAACGTCTGCACCGCCTCCTTACCCAGGATGTGGAGCAGCTCCTGCGGTGAGATGGACCCCTCTGTGATCTGCTGGCCGGCCTTGATCAACACTTTCTGACCGTCGCGGCGGTCGAGCTCGGGCCGGATGCGGACCTGGTGCGGGATCGTGTACTCGCGTACCTCTTCATCGAGCGTGCGGACGGTGATCTCCTTGGCCGACACCGTCACCTTCCCGGCATGCCGGGTGCGAATGGCGTTGCCCTTGGCGTCACGGGCGAGCTCCTGGCCCTCCATGACGTCGTCCTTGCTCTTGACGTTGGAGGTCATCTTGGGATCGAGCGGGTACGAGACCTCGAACTCCTCCCGAGAGATCACGCGCACCTTGCGGGTGCCCTCCTGGCGGATGATCTCGAGCTCCCCGTCGATCTCGGAGATGATGGCCTTGCCCTTGGGGATGCGAGCTTCGAACAGCTCCTCAACACGGGGCAGACCCTGGGTGATGTCCACGCCGGCGACACCGCCGGTGTGGAACGTGCGCATGGTCAGCTGGGTGCCCGGCTCGCCGATTGACTGGGCGGCGATGACGCCCACCGCCTCGCCGATCTCGACGACCTTGCCCGTGGCCAGGTTGCGCCCGTAGCACGTGCGGCAGACGCCCTCGCGCGCCTCGCACACGAGCACGGAACGCATCTTGACGGGGACGCCGGCGGCGATGATCTTGCGCGCGTTCTCGTCGGTGATCGAAGTGCCGGCCGCAACCAGCACCTTGCCGTCGACGGTGATGTCCTCAGAAGCGAGACGCCCCGCGATCTTCTCGAAGATGGGTTCGTTCTTCGCCCGCTCGGGGGTGATGTCGCGGACCCAGATTCCGTTGGTGGTGCCGCAGTCCTCCTCGCGCACGATCACGTCCTGGGCGACGTCGACAAGACGCCGCGTCAGGTATCCGGAGTCGGCGGTGCGGAGGGCCGTGTCGGCCAGGCCCTTGCGGGTGCCGTGGGTCGAGATGAAGTACTCGAGCACGGTGAGGCCTTCGGTGAAGTTGGCCATGATGGGCAGGTCGATGATCCGGCCCGTAGGGTCGGCCATGAGCCCGCGCATGCCCGCGAGCTGGCGGATCTGCTGGATGTTTCCGCGGGCGCCCGAGCCCATCATCATCCAGATCGGGCTGAACTTGTCGAACGCGAGCTCGGTGGCATTTCCCACCTGCTCGTAAGCCCGCTGCCACAGCTCGATGACCTTGCGGTAACGCTCGTCCTCGGTCATGACGCCGCGCCGGTACATGCGCTCGACCTCGGCGACTTCCTTCTCGGTGGCGTGGATGATCTGCCACTTGGACTCGGGGTGCGGGATGTCCATGGCGGACACCGTGATCCCGGCCTGTGTGGCGTAGCGGAATCCGAGCCGCTTGATGTCGTTGACGACGATTGCCGTGGTGTCGCTGCCGTACAGCCGGTAGAGCTCGGCCACCAGCGTGCGCAGCGCCTTGCGGTCGAAGTGCGCGTTCTGGAAGGCGAGAGCGGTCATCGTCTTCTCGACCGGCTCCTTGCCGACGGGCAGTGGCTGGTTGAAGACCACGCGCCCGGGCGTGGTGACGATGAGCTTGGCGCCGTTGCGCACACGGATCCAGTCCTGGAGCTTGACCACCTTGCTCTCGAGCGCGAGTAGAACCTCGCTCTCCGAGCTGTAGGCCCGGAGCTTGCGCTCGGCCTCTTCGCCGGAGGGCATCTCACCGCGCGTCGCGGTGAGCCAGTAGCAGCCCAGGACGACGTCCTGCGTCGGTGCGACCACCGGGTGGCCGTCCGCCGCGGACAGGATGTTCTGCGAAGACATCATCAAGTTCTTGGCCTCGGCGATCGCACCGCTGAAGAGCGGCACGTGCACGGCCATCTGGTCGCCGTCGAAGTCCGCGTTGAACGCGGCGCAGACGAGTGGGTGGATCTGAATCGCCGAACCTTCCACGAGCACCGGCATGAACGCCTGGATGCCCAGGCGGTGCAGGGTCGGGGCGCGGTTGAGCAGCACCGGGTGGTCGCGGATGACCTCGTCGAGGACGTCCCAGACCTCGGTGCGGCTGCGCTCCACCATTCGCTTGGCGGACTTGATGTTGGTCGTGTAGCCCTTGTTGACGAGCTCGCGCATGACGAACGGCTTGAAGAGCTCGAGCGCCATCTTCTTGGGCAGGCCGCATTCGTGGAGCTTCAGCTCGGGGCCGACCACGATGACCGAGCGGCCCGAGTAGTCCACGCGCTTGCCGAGCAGGTTCTGGCGGAACCGGCCCTGCTTGCCCTTGAGCATGTCGGACAGCGACTTCAGCTTGCGGTTGCCCGTGCCGGTGATGGCGCGGCCGCGGCGGCCGTTGTCGATGAGGGCGTCGACCGCCTCCTGGAGCATCCGCTTCTCGTTGCGCACGATGATCTCGGGCGCGCCGAGCTCCAGCAGCCTCTTCAGGCGGTTGTTGCGGTTGATCACGCGGCGGTAGAGGTCGTTCAGGTCGGACGTGGCAAAGCGGCCGCCGTCCAGCTGGACCATAGGTCGCAGCTCGGGCGGAATGACCGGCAGCACCTCGAGCACCATCCACGTCGGGCTGGCGTTCGACTTGCGAAAGTCCTCGACCACCTTCAAGCGCTTGATGGCCTTCTGCTTGCGCTGCCCGCTGGACGACTTCGACTCCTCGCGGAGCCGGTACATCTCGCCCAGCAGCTCGATGCGCGACAGCAGGTCACGAACCGCCTCGGCTCCGATGCCGGCGCGGAACGCGCGACCGAAGCGCTCCGAGTAGTCGCGGTACTGGGTGTCGGTGAGGATCTGCTTGGGGTGCAGAGCCTCGAGGTCGGTCCGGGTGGCCTCGATCTCCTGCTGCAGCGCCTCGAGCTCTCCCTGGATGGCGTCGCGCTGGGTCTTTGTGGCGGCCTCGATCTGCGCCTCGAGCGCCTTCTTGTCCGCGTCGAGCCGATCCTTGGCGCGCTTCTGCGCGGCCTTGGTGTTGGCCTCCAGCTTTTCGATCTTCTCCTGGACCTTGCCCAGGACGGCGCGCGACATCTCCTTGGCGAAGGTCTCGCCCTTCTCGACAACGACCTCTTCGGCATCGTCCGCGCCCACCGAGTAGTCGCGGCGTGCCTTGGTGCCGATGCCGGCCTTGATCGTCTCGGTGATCTTCTTGCCCTGCGTGGTCAGAGCGTCGACCGACTCCTGGAGCTCCTCCTCGAGTCTCGAGACCTCGGCGTCGACCTCGCCCTTCAGCTTCTTGGTCTTGCCTTCGTTCTCGGCGCGCAGCTCCCTGGACTTGGCGTCGATGTCGGCCCGGAGCCGGATCGCGCGCTCGTCCTTATCCATGTTGAGGGCGGCGAGCATGTCCGCCCGGACCTCCTCGTGGACGTCCGTGACGATGTAGTTGGCGAAGTAGAGGATCTTCTCGAGGTTGCGCGGAGACATGTCGAGCAGCAAGCCCATGCGGCTCGGGATGCCCTTGAAGTACCAGACGTGGCTGACCGGCGACGCGAGCTTGATGTGCCCCATGCGCTCGCGGCGCACCTTGGAGCGCGTCACCTCGACGCCGCACTTGTCGCAGATGATGCCCTTGTACCGGTAGCGCTTGTACTTTCCGCAGTGGCATTCCCAGTCCCGCGTCGGACCGAAGATGCGCTCGCAGAAAAGGCCGTCGCGCTCAGGGCGCAGCGTCCGGTAGTTGATGGTCTCCGGCTTGGTCACCTCGCCGTGCGACCACGACATGATCGTCTCCGGCGAAGCCAGCGAGAGCTTCAGTGCATCGAAGTTTTCGAGCTTCAGCAAGTTGTCCCTCTTCTCCTCTTCTCTATTCCGCGCTATCTTCCCCGAGCTCTTCGCGCTCGAGGCTGATGCCGAGGTCCAATGGGATCTCGGGAATGTCCTCTTCTGACAAGACGATCTGACGCTCGTCCTCGCTCAGGATCTCGACCCCGAGCGCCAGGCCTTCCAGCTCCTTCACCAGCACGCGGAACGACTCCGGGATGCCGGCCTCGAGCGTGTTGTCGCCCTTGACGATCGCCTCGTACGCCTTCACGCGGCCGACGATGTCGTCGGACTTCACGGTCAGGATCTCCTGGAGGACGTGCGCTGCGCCGTATGCCTCGAGCGCCCAGACCTCCATCTCACCAAACCGCTGTCCGCCGAACTGCGCCTTGCCGCCCAGCGGCTGCTGGGTGACCAGGCTGTACGGCCCGGTCGAGCGGGCGTGGATCTTGTCCTCGACCAGGTGGGCCAGCTTGAGCATGTAGATCATGCCCACCGTCACCGGCTCGTCAAACTCCTCACCGGTACGGCCGTCCCGCAGGCGAACCTTGCCGTCTTCAGGCAGCCCGGCCTTCTTCAGCTCGGCGACGATGGTCTCCATCGGAGCGCCGTCGAAAACCGGAGTTGCGATCTTGATGCCCAGCGTCGCCGCCACCCACCCGAGGTGGGTTTCGAGAACCTGGCCGAGGTTCATGCGGCTCGGCACGCCGAGCGGGTTGAGCACGATGTCCACCGGGGTGCCGTCGGGCAGGTAGGGCATGTCCTCGGCGGGCATGATCCTGGCGACGACTCCCTTGTTGCCGTGGCGGCCGGCCATCTTGTCACCGGCCGAGATCTTTCGCTTCTGGGCGAGGTAGACGCGGACCATCTCGTTGATGCCCGGGCCGAGCTCGTCCTTGTTCTCGCGCGAGAACACCTTGACGTCGACCACGATGCCGCGCTCGCCGTGAGGCACACGCAGGCTCGAATCGCGAACCTCGCGCGCCTTCTCGCCGAAGATCGCGCGCAGGAGGCGCTCCTCCGCCGAAAGCTCGGTCTCGCCCTTCGGCGTGATCTTGCCAACCAGGATGTCGCCCTGCTGGACCTCCGCGCCGATGTAGACGATGCCGCGCTCGTCGAGGTTGCGCAGCGCGTCGTCGGCGACGTTGGGGATGTCACGGGTGATCTCTTCTGGGCCGAGCTTGGTCTCGCGAGCCTCGGACTCGTGCTCCTCGATGTGGATCGAGGTGTACATGTCCTCCTTGACCACGCGCTCGGACAGAAGAATGGCGTCCTCGAAGTTGTAGCCCTCCCACGGCATGAAGGCGACCAGCACGTTGCGGCCCAACGCCATCTCGCCGTCCTCGATGGCAGGCCCGTCGGCCAGGATGTCGCCCTTCTCCACGTGCTGGCCTGGCTTGACCTTGGCGCGGTGGTTGAGGCAGGTGCCCTGGTTGGAGCGGGCGAACTTCTGCAGCGGGTAGTGCCGCTCCGGCCCGTTGCCGTCCGGCTTCACGACGATCTCGAAGACCGGCGTCGCGTGCACAGCCTTGAGGTCCTTGGGGTGAGCGACGTCGACGACCGTCCCCGCGATGTCCGCGACGATCATCTCGCCTGAATCCTTGGCGGCGTAGTACTCGACGCCGGTGCCAACGAGCGGCGCGTCGGTGACGAGAAGTGGTACCGCCTGGCGCTGCATGTTGGCGCCCATCAGGGCGCGGCCGGCGTCATCGTGCTCGAGGAACGGGATCATCGCCGTCGCCACCGAGACGATCTGCTTCGGCGAGACGTCCATGTACTGGATGTTGCCGACGTCCTCGATCTTGAAATCGCCGCGTGCCCGTGCCGGTACGCGCGCGTCTGCGAAATGGTTCTCAGGTGTGAGCGCGGCGTTCGCTTGCGCAATGCCGAACATGTCCTCTTCGTCGGCTGACAGGTACTCGACCTCGGTCGAGACCCACGGCACGATATCGATGCCGGGGACGTGGCCCTTGATAAGCGTCTGCGCAGCCTTCTCGTCCAGCTTCTGGTTGGCCGGCAGAACTTCCTTGCCCTTGTTGTCGACCGCGGGGCGGCGCAGGGTGCGTCCGACGAGCTTCTCGGAGCTCTCCTCGCTGACCGACATGCGGTTGTAGACGCGGCGGAACGGCGTCTCCACGAATCCGAACTCGTTGACCTTCGCGTAGGTCGCGAGGTTGCCGATGAGTCCGATGTTCGGGCCCTCGGGCGTCTCGATCGGGCAGATGCGGCCGTAGTGGCTGTGGTGTACGTCGCGGACGTCGAAGCCGGCCCGCTCTCGGGACAGGCCGCCGGGGCCGAGCGCCGACAGGCGCCGCTTATGAGTCAGCTCGGACAGCGGGTTGTGCTGGTCCATGAACTGCGACAGCTGGCTGGAGCCGAAGAACTCCTTGATCGCGGCCACCACCGGGCGGGCGTTGATGAGCGACGCCGACGTGACCGTATGCGGGTCGCTGATCGTCATGCGTTCCTTGATGATCCGCTCCATTCGGATGAGGCCCATACGGAATTGGTTCTGCAGGAGCTCGCCTACCGCGCGCACGCGGCGGTTGCCGAGGTGGTCGATGTCATCGGGGATCTGCTTCTCGCGCGCCGCGTTGTTCAGCTCGATGAGCTTGCGCAGGAACGCGATGAAGTCTCCTTTCTCGAGGATGCGCAGCTCGCGCTGGCGGACGCGCGCGAGGATGTCCTCCTCGTCGCGGCCGAGGCGCTTGTCGACCTTGTAGCGGCCGACACGGCCGAGGTCGAAGCGGCGCGGGTTGAAGAAAAGGCTCTGCAGCAGGTTGCGCGCGTTGTCGACCGACGGCGGGTCACCGGGCCGGACGCGGCGGTACAGCTCGAGGAGGGCGTCCTCGGTCTTCATCGTCGTGTCCTTGTCGAGAGTCGACTCCATGTAGCGGTGATCGGGGTTGTTGTCGACGTCGCCGAACATCTCGAGCAGGGCGCGCTTCTGGGCCTCGCGGTCGTTCTCGGTCCCCTTGAGCTGCGGCAGCTCGAGGGCCTTGAGCAGCACCGTCACCGGGACCTTGCGCTTGCGGTCGATCTTGACGGTCAGCAGGTCCTTGGCCGACGTCTCGATCTCGAGCCACGCACCCCGGTTGGGGATGAGCTTGGCGCCGAAGAGCTTGCGGCCGGTGTTGGGGTCCTCGGCGGCCGTGAAGTAGACGCCGGGGGACCGCACGAGCTGCGAAACGACGACGCGCTCGGTGCCGTTGACGATGAACGTGCCCTCAGGGGTCATCATGGCGAAGTCGCCCATGTAAACCTCGGACTCCTTGATCTCCCCCGTCTCCTTGATGGTCAGGCGGGTCTTGATCCGGAGCGGCGCGGCGTAAGTCATGTCGCGGTTGCGGCACTCTTCGACTGAGAACTTCGGCTGGCCGAACTCGTAGTCGAGAAACTTCAGCTCGAAGTTCTTGCCGGTGTAGTCCGTGATCGGGTTGATCTCATCGAAGAGCTCGCGGAGACCCTCCGACTTGAACCAGTTGAACGACTCCAGCTGTGTCGCGATAAGGTCCTTCAGCTCGACCAGGTTGGGGATGCGACCATAAGAAAGACGCGAGGGCGCTCTCATCTCTGAGATCAATTCGTTACTCCTTCCAGGAAAAAGGGCGCGCTCAGGTAATAGGCAGAGTGAGCGGCCGGGCGTGCACGAAACGCCAGTATACGAGTTCACGGCCCCTTTGTGGGAACGCGAAATCGGGGCCAGGAGGAGCCCCTCCTGACCGAGGTGCGGGCAATATAGCACTGGAGCGGCCGCCCGCGTGGCCGGTAAGCGAAGCCCCGGCCCTCCCCACGTGACTCAAATGCGAGGCGCCTCCCTCCCCACGCGTGGGGAGGTGGCTGCCGCCGCAGGCGCCAGCCGGTGGGGGGAATCACCAACCAATTGAGGTTGGGGTAGCCTGAACCAAATGCCCGACTGGAAGGCCCTCCGCCACCAGTTTCCCCTCCTCGACCGGTACATCTACCTGAACGCCTGCTCGCTGGGGCCACTGCCCCGCCGCGGCCGCGAGGCTCTCGAGCAGTACGCCAACGACTGGAACACGAAAGGGACGCCGGTCTGGTTCTCCGACTGGATCCCGCTCCTCGAGCGCCTTCGCGCCCGGATCGGCGGCCTCCTCAACGCCCCGCAGGGCTCGACCGCCATCGCCCCTTCGGTGTCGGTGGCCCTCACGACCCTGGCCACCGGCCTCCCTCTGCCCGGCGGCCGGAACAAGGTCCTGATCGGCGCCCTCGACTTCCCGACCATCGGCCACCAGTGGCTGTCCCGACCGGATTTCGAGGTCGAGTTCGTGCCCAGCCAGGACGGGATGACCATTCCCCCCGAGGCTTTCGCCGCGCGCATCGACGAGCGAACCGCGCTGGTGGCGACGACCCACCTCTTCTACACGACTGGGTATCTGCAGAACGTGCGGGCGATTGCGGATGCGGCGCACGCGAAGGGCGCCCTATGCCTGATCGACGGGTACCAGACCTGTGGCTGCGTGCCGATCGACGTGGACGCCATGGGTTGCGACGCCTTCGTCGGCGGGTGCCTCAAGTGGCTCTCGGGCGGGCCGGGCACCGCCTTCCTTTATGTGAGGCCGGAGCTGATCCCGAGCGTTCGCCCCCACGGAACCGGTTGGTTCGCGACCCGGGACCCGTTCTCGTTCACCCTGACCGAGCTTGACTTCGCCGACGACGCCCGCCGCCTGGAAACCGGCACCTGGGCGATGGCCTGCCATTACGCCGGGCTGGCCGGCCTGGAGCTGATCCTCGAGGTCGGTGTCGAGCACATCCAGGAGCGGCTTCGGGACCTCACCGACCGCATCCTCGAGCGCTGTGATTCGGCCGGGGTGAAGACGTTCACGCCCCGCCCGCGCGAACAGCGATGCGGGATCGTAACCCTCGAATGCGAGCAGCCGGAGGAGGTCGAGCTGCGGCTCCACAAGGACGGCGTGATAGTCGACTCGCGGCCCGGTCGGATCCGCCTATCGCCCCACTGGTGCGTGACCGATTCCGAGCTCGACCGCGGCATGGACCTGGTGCTGCAGCACCTCGGTGCCCCGACCCGGGCCGGCTAGCGTGCGGCGCGTTGCGGTCAGGTCACCGTCGGGCGGTAGACGACGACGACGTCATCCGGCCCTGCAAGCGCGTAAAGAACCATCCCGATGATCCCCAGCCCGACCAGCTGGAGGATGAGGACGACCGCGAACCATCCCCAGCTGTGCAGCTGCCCGAGGCGGATCCAAGTGCCGATCCACACGACCAGCATCACGATCGACGCGATCCCGGCCACCAGCCATGCGATCCCAGACGTGGGGGACGTACCTATCGCGTCGAAAGCGGAGGCGGTAAACGTCTTGTGCGCCGTCGTGAAGAACACGGTCAGCGCCACCACCCAGACCAGCCAGGCGCCGATATACCAGCGCGTCGAGGTCCTCTTGCTCACACTTGGAAAACGTTCGGGCGCCGACCCATACGCGCAGTCGGCGTGGCTGGAGATGGCAAACGTTCTTCAGGCATGGAGGCGAAGCAGAAGATCGATCGCAAGAGGCTCGGCCTGGCCCCCACCATCGCCGCCTGTCTGTTCGACCTCGACGGAGTCCTCACCCAGACGGCAAAGGTCCACGCTCGAGCGTGGAAGACCATGTTCGACGCCTTCCTCAACGCGCGGTCTGCGAAAACCGGCGAGCCCTTCGTGCCCTTCGACGAGGTCAACGACTACGACCTCTATGTCGACGGCAAGCCGCGCCACGAGGGCGTGCGCTCCCTCCTCGCCGCACGCCATATCCCCCTTCCCGAGGGCTCGCCCGACGACCCGCCGGAGGCCGAGACCATCTACGGGCTGGGCAACCGGAAGGACGAGATCTTCCTCGGCCTCATCCACAGCCACGGCGTCGAGGTGTATGACGGTTCGGTGAGATACGTGCGGGCGGCCCGCTCGGCCGGGCTGAAGCTCGCCGTCGTCTCCTCCAGCAAGAACTGCACCGAGGTTCTGCGCGCAGCGAAGCTGGACGGCCTTTTCGACGCCCAGGTCGACGGCAACGTCGCCGAGGCTAGAGGCTTGAAGGGCAAGCCCGATCCTGACACCTACCTGGAAGCCGCACGCATGCTCGGCATCACCGCGAAGGCGGCCGCCGTTTTCGAGGATGCGCTCGCAGGCGTCGAGGCCGGGCGAGCCGGCGGCTTCGGCATCGTCATCGGCGTCGACCGCGTCGGCCAGGCCGAGGCCCTCGAGCAGCACGGCGCTGACATCGTCGTCACAGACCTCGCCGAGCTGATAGAAGCGCAGTGATCGCCAACGACTGCTTCCAGGTCGAGCCCTGGGCTCTGCGCGAGGTCCGCCTCGACATGAAGCACCTCGGCCAGGCCGAGTCGATCTTCGCCCTGTCCAACGGGCACATCGGCTGGCGCGCCAATCTCGACGAGGGCGAGCCTCACGTCATCGCGGGCTCGTACCTCAACGCGGTCTACGAGGAGGTGCCCCTCCCCTACGCCGAGACGGCTTACGGGTATCCCGAGGCCGGGCAGACGATCGTCAACGTGACGAACGGCAAGGTCATCCGGCTGCTCGTGGATGACGAGCCGTTCGACTGCCGCTACGGAAACCTCATCTCACACGAGCGAATCCTCGACCTGAAGGCGGGCGTCCTGCGACGCACCGTGGAATGGGAGTCGCCCGCCCACCGAACAGTCCGAATCCGATCGACGCGAATGGTGTCCCTCGTGCACCGAGCCCTCGCCGCGATCGAGTATGTCGTCGAGCCACTCGACGGACCGGCCGACATCGTCATCCAGTCAGAGCTGGTCGCCAACGAGCCCGTCGCGGGCATCGACAAGAGCGATCCGCGGACAGCGCACGTCGTGGAGTCACCGCTCGCCGCTGAGTTCTCATCACACCGCGACCGCCGCGCCATCCTCATCCACTCCACGAAGCTGAGCAAGCTGCGGCTGGCGACGGGCATGGACCATGTGCTCAGCGGTCCCCCGAGCGCCAAGGTCACGATCGAAAGCGGCGAGGACAACGCGAGACTGACCATCACGGCCGGCCTGAAGCGAGGCCAGCGACTGAAGGTCGTGAAGTTCGTGGCCTATGCCTGGTCGAGCCTGCGTTCCACTCCCGCTCTGCGCTCCCAGGTGGAGGGCGCGCTCACGACTGCTACGACCAAGGGCTGGAGCGGCCTCGCGGCGGCACAACAACGCTACCTCGGCGACTACTGGTCGAGCGCGGACGTCGAGATCAAAGGCGATCCCGAGGTGCAGCAGGCCATCCGCTTCGCGATGTTCCACGTCCTGCAGTCGGCCGCGCGCGCCGAGCAGCGCGCGATCCCCGCCAAGGGACTCACGGGCCCTGGCTACAGCGGCCACACGTTCTGGGACACGGAGACCTTCGTGCTCCAGGTCCTCACTTACACGGCGCCGTATACGGTTGCCGACGTCCTGCGCTGGCGCTTCTCGATCCTCGACCTTGCCCGCGGCAGGGCACGGGACCTGGGCTTCAAAGGCGCCGCGTTTCCATGGCGGACGATCCGCGGCCAGGAGTGCTCCGGCTACTGGCCGGCGTCCACCGCCGCCTTCCACCTCAACGCCGACATCGCGGACGCCGTCCTCCGTTATGTGAGCGCGACCGGCGACATGCAGTTCGAGCAGACAGCCGGCGCCGAGCTGCTGATCGAGACCGCCCGCCTCTGGCGGTCGGTGGGCCACTACGAGCGAAGCGGCAGCTTTCGCATCGACGGAGTGACCGGGCCCGACGAGTACAGCGCGTTGACCGACAACAACCTTTACACGAACCTGATGGCGCAGCGAAACCTGCGCGGCGCGGCCGATGCCGCCGTCCGCCAACGGAGCGTGGCGCAGCGGCTGAAGGTTACGAGCGCCGAGATCGAGGCATGGCGGAAGGCGGCCGACAACGTCTACATCCCATACGACCAGGACCTTCGGGTCCACAAGCAAGCGAGCCAGTTCACCGATCACGAGCGCTGGGATTTCAGCAAGACTCGCCCCGACCAGTACCCGCTGTTCCTCCACTTTCCGTACTTCGACCTCTATCGGAAACAGGTCGTAAAGCAGGCCGACCTCGTGCTCGCAATGCACCTGTGCGGAGACGCGTTCACTGCCGAGGAGAAGACTCGCAACTTCGCTTACTACGAACCCCTGACCGTGCGCGATTCGTCGCTTTCATCGTGCACGCAGGCGGTGGTCGCCGCCGAGGCCGGACACATGCAGCTGGCCCACGACTACCTGGCGGAGGCCGCGCTCATGGACCTCGACGACCTGGAGCACAACGTGAGCGATGGCGTGCACATGGGCTCGCTGGCGGGCGCGTGGCTGGCGGTTGTTGGCGGGCTGGGTGGCATGCGCCACAACGGCCCCTCCCTCAGCTTCGCGCCGCGGCTGCCGCCGAGGATCCAGGAGCTGACGTTTCGCATGACCTTCCTCGGCCGCCTGCTGCAGGTCCGGATCGAGCGCGGGCGGACGACCTATACGCTCGTGCGCGGTCCGGCGATCACGTTCGAGCACCACGGCCAGGAGGTGCGGCTTTCGCCGCGAAGGCCGGCGGCGCGGGCCATCCCCGAGATCAGCCCGCCCGAGGCGCCGAAGCAGCCGCCTGGCAGGACCCCTGCGCGCCGCGGCGTCGAGGGGCCCAAGCCCCTCTCGGCTGCACGCCAAGGGCGCGGGCGGGGGAGATCCGCGCCCCCCTCTACTTGATCTCGGCGGTCGCCCCGGCTTCCTTCAACCGCGCGACGGCTTTCTCCGCGTCCGCCTTGCTCACGTTCTCGAGCACGGCCTTCGGCGCTGCGTCGACGAGGTCCTTGGCTTCCTTCAGGCCGAGCTGCGTCAGCTCCCGGACGGCCTTGATCACGTTGATCTTGCTCTCGCCCACGGAGGCGAGGTTGACGGTGAACTCCGTCTTCTCCTCTTCCGCGGCGCCGTCAGCGCCGCCGGCCGCTGGAGCCGCCACCGCCACCGCCACCGGGGCCGCGGCCTTGATGCCGAACTCGTCCTCGATCGCCTTGACCGCCTCGACGACATCGAGGATCGTCCAGTCCTTGAGCGCCTCCACGAAATCCTTGGGTGTGAGCTTCGTTGCCATTTTTACGCTGCCTCCAGTTTGGATTTGTACGCTTCGAGCACGCCCAGGAGCTGCTGAAGCGGGGTTTGCATGATTCCTACGAGCTGGCCGACGGGCGACTGCAGAGTGCCCAGGAGCTGGGCGAGCAGGACCTCGCGGGAAGGCAGGTCCGCCAACTGCCTGATCTGTTCCCGGTTGAAGACGCGACCCTCGACGAGGCCGCCCATCACCTCGAGCTTCAGACGGGTGGTGCGGACGAATTCGTTGATGAGCCGCGGCGGCAGGCTAAGGTCCTCGTAACCGAACGCGATCGCGATCGGGCCTTTGAGCTCAGACTCGAGAGCCTTATAGCCGGCGGCGTCCGCGGCGCGGCGCGCCAACGTGTTCTTGACCACGCGGTACTCAACGTTCCCGGTGCGGAGCTTTCCGCGCAGCTCCTGCATCTGGCTGACGGTGAGCCCGCGGTAGTCGGTGAGCACCGCCACCTTGGCTTTCTTCAGCTTCTCGGTCAGCACATCGACCTGCTCGACCTTCTGCTCTTTCCTGGCTTTCGGCAAAGAAAAATCCTCCCTGCCCGCACACGTCGAGGCAGGAAGGATCCAGCGTCCTTCACACTCTTCGCCTCGGTAGGAAATTAAGCGTCGGTCGCCAGGCGCACCTACGGTCTAGGGCAGGCCCGGAATTATACGGAGTTCGCCTTCTCCCAGTCCTCGCGGAGCACCTCGGTCAAGATGACGTCGACCCATTTGCCGCCAATGAACGTTTCCTGGCGCCTGCGACCGACTACCTGGTAGCCGGCAGCGGCCTGGGCTCGACCGCTCGCCTCGTTGCCGTCGTAGTACATCGAATTGAGCTTCCGCAATGGAAGCTCGGTGAATACGTATCGCGTGCGGAGCTGCATGAGCTCGCGACCCAGACCCTTGCCCCACACCTTCTTGTCGCCAATATTCGTTCCGGTCGTCCCGTGACCGTACTTCCAGTTGATCTCGTGTATGGCGGTGGTGCCTACGGTGTGGCCTTCGTGCTCGACGACCCAGAGGATGCTGTTCGGGTCGCGAGCCATCTTGTCCAGCCATTCGTTCTCGAACTCGATGTTCGGAGGGTGGCGCAACGCGAGATACCGCGTCACTTCCATGTCCTCGAACCACGTGATCATGTGAGCGGCGTCCTCCGGTTTCGGCGGGCGCAGGAGGACCAGCTTGCCCTGGATGACTGGACCGTACATGGCCGGCAATTATGCGACGCGCCCGCGACGTTACATTGCGTGCAATGGGTGACCGCCTCCGCCCGTTGTGGGATTTCGACGACCTCGACGCCACAGAGCGGCGTTTCCGGGCGCAGCTCGAGCAAGAAGGCACGGACGAAGGCCGCGCCGAGGTCCTGACCCAGCTCGCGCGCGTGCTCGGCTTGCGCGAACAGTTCGCCGAAGGCGATCGCCTCATCGCGGAAGCCGAAGGGATCGCAGGCGAAAGCGTCATCCCGCGAATCCGAATCCAGCTCGAGCGCGGCCGGCTGCTCCGTTCGAGCGGCGATTCCGCGCGAGCGCTGCCTCTTTTCGAGTCAGCCTTCGAAGTCGCGGACGAGGCCGGCGAGAAATTCCTCGCCGCCGACGCGGCCCACATGGCGGCCCTAGCCGCGCCGGATCGCCAGGGGATGCTGGCCTGGACCGACAAGGGAACCCGGATCGCCGAGGTCAGCTCCGATCCACACGTCTACTACTGGCTGGGACCGCTCCTCAACAATCTCGGCAGCGCCTACATGGACTCACGGGAGTACGAAAGAGCGCTGGACTGCTTCCAGCAGGCGCTGGAGGTGCGTAAGCGCTACCCGGAGAATCCTGATGCGATCCAGTTCGCGAAACAGTCGGTTGCGGAAGCTCTCACGGCCCTGGGCCGCAAGGACGCAGGCGTCTAGCTCGAGGTGTGGAGCTTCGCTGCTTCCTTGACGTCGACCGGGACCGAAGGGCCCTGGGTCGCGGCGAGATAGAACGTGCGCAGGTATTGACCCTTCGAGGTCGACGGCTTGTTGCGGATCAGCGCGTCAACCAGCGCCGTCAGGTTCTGGTGCAGCTGCTGCTGGTCGAACGACACCTTGCCGATGGGGGCGTGGACGATGCCGAACTTGTCGGTCCGGAACTCGACCTTGCCGCCCTTCACCTCACGCACCGCGCGCGCCACGTCCTGGGTGACCGTGCCCGACTTGGGGTTCGGCATCAGGCCGCGCGGGCCGAGGATCTTGCCCAGGGGCCCGACCCTGGACATCATGTCCGGCGTCGCCACGGCGGCGTCGAAATCGGTCCAACCCTCGGAGACCTTCTTCACGAGGTCCTCGCCGCCGACGAAGTCGGCGCCGGCCTCTTGCGCCTCCCGAGCCCGATCGCCGACCGCGAAGACGGCGACACGGACCTTCTTGCCGGTGCCATTGGGCAGCACCACGGAACCGCGCACCATCTGCTCGGCGTGGCGGGGGTCGACTCCGAGGCGGATGTGCGCCTCCACGGTGGCGTCGAACTTGGAGATTGACGTGTTCTTGGCCAGCGCGACGGCCTCCTCGGTGGCCAGCCCGCCATCGCCGTTGGCGGCAAGTGCGGCTTCGACCTTCTTGGCCGCCTCGATGTACTTCTTTCCGTGTCGCTTCGGCATCTGCTACTCGAGGACCTCGAGTCCCATCGACCGCGCCGTGCCTTCGATCATCTTCATCGCGGCCTCGGTCTCGTATGCGTTGAGGTCCTTGCGCTTGGTCTCGACGATCTGCCTGATCTGCTGCCGCGTCACCCGGCCGATCTTTTCGCGGTTCGGTTTCGGCGATCCCTTCTCGACGCCCGCCGCCCGCTTGAGCAGGTTCACCGTCGGCGGGGTCTTGAGGACGAACGCAAAACTGCGGTCCTCGAAGATCGTGATCTCCGCCGGAACGACCTCACCGACCTGGGCCTGCGTGCGCTCGTTGTAGGCCTTGGTGAACTCCATGATGTTGATGCCGTGCGGGCCCAGCGCGGTGCCCACCGGCGGTGCCGGCGTGGCGCGCCCGGCCTGCAGCTCGAGCTTGAGGACCGTTCGGATCTTCTTCTTGGACACTCTTAGTGGACCTTTTCGACCTGCAGCAGGTCGAGCTCGACCGGCGTCTCGCGGCCGAACATGTTGACCAGCACCTTGAGCTTGCCCTTCTCGGGATTGATCTCGTCGACCTTGCCGTGGAAGTCCGTGAACGGCCCGTCGACCACGCGCACCGACTCGCCGACCTGGAACTCGACGCGGATCTTCGGCGCCTCCTGCTTCATCTGCTTCTGGATGGCGCGGACCTCTTTCTCCTGAAGCGGCACGGGGCTGTTGGCGGAACCCACGAAGCTCGTCACGCCCGGCGTGTTGCGAACCACGAACCAGGAGTCGTTCGACATCACCATGCGGACCAGGATGTAGCCCGGGAAGATGCGCTTCTGCACGTGGCGCCGCTTGCCGTCCTTGATCTCGATCTCGTCCTCCATGGGCACGAGCACCTGCAGGATCTTGTCCTGCATGTCCATGGATTCGATCCTCTTCTCGAGGTTCTTCTTGACCTTCTCCTCATGACCCGAATACGCGTGGACCACGTACCACTGCGCTTCCTGGTCCGGCGTCGAGGACGTTCTTTCGACTGCCATCAGTGCGCCACCCCGTTGTAGATGACGCGGCGCGCGGCCTCGCCCACCAGGTAGTCGGTGCCGCCGATGAATATCCCCAGCACGATCACGGTGAAGATCACCACCAGGGTGTAGCGGTAGAGCTCTCCCCACGTCGGCCAGACGACCTTGCGGAGCTCGTCGAAAACCTCGCGCAGGAATCGACCGGCGCCACCTTCGACCTCGGTCTCCGCACGCTTCTTGGCTGTTACCGCCACGACTACTTGGTCTCCTTGTGCGCCGTGTGCTTGTGGCACCAACGGCAGTACTTGCTGAGCTCCAGCCGGTCCGGGTCGTTCTTCTTGTTCTTCACCGTGGTGTAGTTACGCCGCTTACACACACCGCAGGCAAGAGTGATGATGTCTTCCATAGTTGGCTCTTTGGTTGGGGCTGAAAATAAAAAAGCCTAGGTTTCCCAGGCGCTGTCAATAGTACCAGAGCAATCGACGAACCCTCTCAGGGCAGCAAAGTTCTGGCCAGGGTCATGGCCAGCCAGTCCCGGTAGCGCTCGGCCGTCCAGCCCCGTTCGGCCCTCAGCAGCCGGTGCACCTCCGGGCTGGCGACCGTCCAGATGATGGTAGCGGCCTCCTCGACGCTGATGCCGCCTCGCAGTGGCCCGTTGGATGCGATCCAGGAAGCGAGCTGGCGCATGTTGTCCAGGCGGCCCTCCTGCATCCGGCTTCGGAACGCGGCGATCTCCGGGTCGACCGCGGCCGCTCCCCGCACGATGTCATCGACTGGGCGCGCCCGCTCCAGGATGACGGTCACGTCGGCGGCAAAAGCCTCGAGCTGCCGCTGCTGGTTGGGTTCACGCTTGACCGCCTGGGGTCCTTCGCGCTCGATGACGCCGACCGGCGCCTCGTCCCCCACGACCCGGATGTCGAGCAGCTTGTGGAGGAGTCCGGCCTTGCTGCGGAAGCTCGCATACACCGTGTCGGTGGCCACGCCGGCCGCTGTTGCAATGGCCTCCATCGAAGTGTTGGCGTAGCCGCGCTCCGCGAACAGCTTCTGGGCCGCGTCCATGATGCGAGCCCGAGTCTGCCGCGCCTGCTCCTGGCGGAGCGCGGAGTCGTATCGACGGTGCTGCCCCTTGACGCTCGCCACCGTTTCATCCTACCATTGCACTAGTCATCCGAGTATTCCTCGGATGAATTGCAAGGAGGGACCGAACGATGTCTGCAACCAACGAGGCGATCTACCGCCGTTTGATCGAGGAAGGCTTCAACCAGGGCAACCTGGAGGTCGCCGACGAGCTGGTCGCGCCTGGGGCGATCGAGCACCAGCGTGGCGGCGGAGGCGACGGGCCCGAGGGGACCAAGAACACCATCAAGTACCTGCGGGGGGCGTTTTCCGACTTCCACATCACCATTGACGAGGTGGTCGCGGTCGGCGACAAGGTCTGGGCCCGCCAGCGCGGCGGAGGCACCAACCTGGGGAGCTTCGCCGGCCACCCCCCGACCGGAATCAAAGCGTTCACCGACGTGATGGACATCTGCCGCTTCGAAGACGGGAAGATTGTCGAGCACTGGGGCGTGCCCGACCAGCTGGGCATGATGCTCCAGCTCGGCCACATCAAGATGGGAGCACCGGTCACCGCGTAGCGCGACGGCCCGGCCTATCGCGGGCCGGGCCATATCATTCGATCGATGGCCCAGGCAACCATCGCCGTGCTCCATGGCGACCAGACCGGCGAGGAGCTGCTGCTCGAAGCACTGCGGCTGCTGGAGCCGAACGTCATCGGCCTCGCGATCGAGCGCCAGGACTTCGACCTCTCGATCGAGCAGCGCCGTGCCACCCGCAACCAGGTCGTGCTGGACGCCGCCGCCGCCCTGCGCGAGCACGGCTATGGCCTGAAGGCGGCGACGATCACGCCGGAGGGCGCGGGCGACGTCGGCAGCCCGAACGCGATCCTCCGCAAGCAGATCGACGGGCGCGTCATCGTGCGCACCGGGCGGAGGATCCCGGGCGTTCGTCCCCTCGCCGGCGTGCATGCGCCGATCTCGGTCATCCGGATGGCCGTCGACGACGCCTATGGGGCCAAGGAGTGGCGGGAGGGACAGGGCCTGGACGAATGGGCGTACCGCACGCAGAAGATCAGCCGGCGCACCTGCCGCATCGTCGCCGAGTACGCGTTCACCCATGCGAGACGCATCGAGGCCAAGGTCTTCGGCGGCCCGAAGTACACGGTCAGCCCCGTTTACGAGGGCATGTTCAAGGAGGAGCTGGACGAGGCGGCCAAGCGCCACCCCGACGTGCGCTACGACCCCCAGCTGATCGACGCCACCTACGCGCTGCTGCTGACTACGACCGGGGAATCCCTCGTCATCCCGGCGCTCAATCGCGACGGCGACACGCTCTCAGACCTGGTCATGCAGCTGTTCGGCACCATTGCCGGCGCGGAGTCGGTCCTGCTCGCCTTCCGCGACGCCGGCGAGGTGGCGGTGGCGATGACCGAGGCGCCTCATGGAACTGCCCCGTCGCTCCAGGGCAAGAACGTCGCCAACCCGATGGCAATGATCCTTGCTGTCGCCTCCCTGCTCGGCTATATGAAGGGCGAGCAGCCTCGCCGCGCATCCCGCTCGATCTACGAGGCGGCGCTGGAAACCGTGTCCGATGGCATCCGGACGGCCGACCTGGGCGGCCAGGCCTCGACCACCGAGTTCACGGACGAGGTCGTTCGTCGCGTACGTACCAAGATCGACGTCTGGAGCGCGTTAGCAGACGTAGAGAGGTAAGGTCCCCCTCCCCGTCGCGGGGAGCCGGGGTGTTTTGGAGAAGGGCCATGAGCTCACCGGTTCGGTATTTGGCGTTGGGCGACTCCTACACGATAGGCACGGGCGCATCGGACGAGTCGCACAACTTCCCGTCCATCCTGTCGGGCCTGCTGTCAAAGGCAACCGGCATGCGGGTCGAGCTGACCAACCCGGCGGTGAACGGGTTCACCACGCTGGACCTCATCGCCAAGGAGCTGTCATACCTCGACCGCGTCACGCCGGACCTGGTGACAGTCCTGATCGGAGTCAACGACCTGGTCCAGAACCGCGCGGTCGATGAGTACAGGACTTCGCTCAGGGAGATCTACGACCGCATCGCAGGGCTCGTCCGGCCGGCCCCGCATGTCGCTGCCATCTCGATCCCCAACTGGTCGGTCGTACCCGCTGCCGCGCAGTACGGCGACCCGCACTTCATCAAAACGGTGACCAATGACTTCAACGCGGTGGCCAGGGAGGAGGCGCTCGACCGGGGCTTCACCTGGGTCGACATCACCGGCGTCAGCACCTACCGGCTTGGCTCTCCCGGCTGGATCGCGTCAGACCAGCTTCACCCAGCTGACGCCCAGTACGCGGCGTGGGCAGAGGTCATCTGGGACCGGGTCCGGGACTCCTGGGCGCGGGCTGCCTAAACGGTGATCCGCTTGAAGGACTCGGCGTAGCGGAAGCCCGCCTTCTTCCCGATCTCGCGGTGGCGCTTGCGCATGAACTTCTCGAAGTCCCATTCCTGGCCGGGCTTGGCGATCTGGCTCTGGTGCTTCTTCAGGGCGGCGAACTTGAGGTCGAGCACGGGGGTGATGTCGACCAGGTAGTCGCCTGACGTCCAGAAGGGAATCCAGACCTCCTTGACGATGTGCGGCTGGTAGCCCTCTTTGAGCAGGCTTCGGAAAGCGCGGGGGTTGCGGGAGTCGGGGTAGACGGCGGCCATGGTGGCCTCGCCCACTGCGAGGTGGTCCGGGTGCGACCCGCCCATCGGCATGTCGATCGCACGGCCAGGTAGGTGGGTGATGACCAGGTCAGGCTTGTGCTTGCGGATCATGCGCACGATGTCGTGCCGCAGCTTGAGGTCGGGCGTCAGGTGCCCGTCCTTGTACCCGAGGAACTCGATCTTCTTGACACCGAGGACCTTCGCCGCCGCACGCTGCTCCTTCTCACGGATCGCGACGAGCTCGGAGTCCTTCTGCTTGGGGTCCTCCCCACCCTGTGAGCCGTCGGTGACGATGACGTAGGTCACCTTCGCCCCGTCCTTCGCGAGCTTGGCCACCGAGCCTCCCGCGCTGAACTCGGGGTCGTCGGGATGGGCCGACACGACCATCACCCGATCGAACTTGGGAGCCTTGCCGTTGCTGGCGGCCGTGCGCCGGGTCGGGGTCTTCTTCTTTTTCGCCACGAGCTCAGATTAAAGAAATTACTTACGCGACTTGGTGATGGCGCCCAGGGACGCCAGCGGGATCGCCGCCTGGATCGGTTCCCAGAGCACCTCCAGCTGTTCGAGGCTGAGTCGCGACCGCGACCCGATCACCCGCCCGCCGAAGGCCGCCGTCTTGGCGGCCGCCCAGCCCTCGCTGCCGCTCACGCGCATCGGCACCGTGACCACCGCCGCGAGCGCGGCGGCTTCTTCCGCCGACCGCGCGCCGGCGTCAGCCACTGCTTTCGACAGCACGCTCGAGACGTCGTCAGACATCTGCCACGGCCTCGCCAGCAGCGCGCATTGGTTCGCACTCAGCCGGCCGACGGCGCTGACGTAGCGAATGACCGGAGCGCCCAGCGTCCTCGGGTTGGTCGCGGGGATGGCGGACGCGAAGGGCGCATACGAGACTGCAAACTTGATTGGGGACAGCTGCTGGCGCCTCACCAGCGCTGAGACGGCCTGCCATGCGGCCACCGCCTCATCGTCCGTGCGCCCTCCGAGAAAGTCATGCAGCGCCGTGCCCGCGTTGACCAGGGGGGCGACGACGTCCTGGTTCACGGCGGGGATCGACTCCGCGACTTTGACCCAGTCGCCGGTGCTGAGCGCCGCCACCAGCTTCGCGAAACCATCCACGTCGACGTAGTCGAGCTGAACTATCTCGCCGAAAGCCCCGTAGCCCTTCATCGATTCCTCGTATGTCAGCTGTCCCTTCGCCGCCACGGTGCCGGCCGCACGCTCGACGGCGGCGAAGGCTCTGCACCGGGAAAAGGAGTCGAGGCTCCTGGTCCCCATGATGGCGGCGAGTAGCGCCCGCACCATGCTCGCGGGCTCCGCGTCCTGGCGCGTGACGCTTGCCACCAGCTTGCGGCGGTCGATGATGCGCAGCCACTGGATCGGCGTCAGCTCCACCACCGACTTGATGAACTGGGCAACCTCTGAGCTGTTGGGGCCGAACGGCGCAGGGGGCTTCGGGGCAGCGGCGCGCTTCGGCGGCGCTGTCGCGGTCGCGGCAGTGGCGGATCGCGGTGGCTTGGTGATGGCGGCTGCCGCGTGTGCGACCGCGGCGCGCACCCTCGCGCGCACCGGCTTGGCTATGGGCTCCTCGACCGAAGCCAGCGGAATTGCGGGCTCCAATGGCGCCCACAGGACGGCGACCTGCTCCCTGGTCAGGTCGGCCCGTGAGCCGAGGACCCTACCCCCATGCACGAGGGTCTTCACGGCCAACCAGCCGGCATCGCCACTGAGATGAACGGGCACCGTCCTGAGCGCGAGAAGGGCCGCGGCCTCTTCTGCCTTGACGTAGCGCCTCCTCGTCACCACCTTGAGAAGAGCTCTGGACGCGTCCGCATCCAGCCGCCAGCGGCGTGCAAGCAGCTCGAACCTCTCCCTTGTGAGCCCTTCCACCACACCCAGAAACCGAATGGTGTCGGGATCGAGGCTGTCGAAGCCCGAGACCGGGACCAGCGAGATGAACGGCGCATAGTGCACCGCGAATTTCAGCGCCGAGAGCTGTTCGCGCATGACCAGCGCCGACAGGGCCTCCCAGGCGGTTGCGACCTTCTCATCGGTCCGCTTGTCCAGGGCCTCGAACAGCGCCTCGCCGGCCTTCGCCATCGGTTCGGACACCTTCCCTTCGCTGCTGCGTAGCGCGGCCTGGATCTGCTGAAGGGACGCGGCCGCCTGCCCCGCATCTTCCTTGGTCACCGTTGCCACTAGGCGGCGGGCGGTAAGCACCTGGCGCCACTGCCACGGCGAAAGCTGCGCCGCGGCCTGGATGAAGGCGTCGACCTCGGCCGTGTTCTTGCCATACCGGATCGAGGCGTCGTCGTTGGCACGCAGGATCCGGCCCAGCAGGCCATGGGTGGCGGGCATTGCGAACACTTTAGTCGGGGCACCCGTCCGATCAGCCGCGCTTATCGAACCCGGAATCAGACTATTTCGACCTTCAAGAGGTTGGTCTGGCCGGGCCGTCCAACGGGCACGCCGGCCACCACCACAACCCGGTCGCCAGTGCGCACCAGCCCGCTCCGGACCGCCGCCTCGGTGGCATTGCTGACCATCTGGTCGGTGTCCTTGCCCGGGCTCACCAGGAGGGGGATGACGCCCGCGTAAAGGGCGGTCTTACGGAGCACGTCCTCGTGCGGGCTGGCGGCGATCACCGGCACCCGCGGCCGAGCCTTGCTGCACCTCAGCGCGGTGGTGCCGGATTCGGTGAAGGCGATGATCACGCGCGCGTGGAGCTCGTCGGCGCTCGCCGCCGCGGCGTGGGCGATGGCGCTCCCCACCTCGCCCGGCTCCCGCCAGATCTGCCGCTCGCGCGCGAAAGCGGGGTGGCGCTGCGTCGACAGGCAGATCCGCGCCATGGCCCGCAGGGCCTCCACGGGATGCGCGCCCACCGAGGTTTCCTGCGAGAGCATCACTGCATCGGTGCCGTCCCAGATGGCGTTGGCCACGTCCGACGTCTCCGCGCGGGTCGGCCGGTTGGACGTGACCATGGATTCCAGCATCTCAGTGGCCGTGATCACGGGTACGCCCGCGCGATTGGCGCGGTCGATGACCTCCTTCTGGACTGCGGGCAGCTCGCCGAGCTTCAGCTCGACGCCCAGGTCACCTCGCGCCACCATCACCGCGTCCGCGACCTCCAGGATGCTGTCGAGGTTGCGGATCGCTTCGAGCTTCTCCAGCTTGGCGATGACAGGGGTGCGGCAGCCTAGCTCGGACAGATGCTTCTGGCACACGAGCAGGTCCTCGGCACGGCGCACGAACGAGAGTGCGATGTAGTCGACCCCAAGGCTGACCGCGAACCTCAGGTCCTCAATGTCCTTCTCGGTGAGCGCGGGCAGCGGCAGCGGCCGCCCGGGAACGCTGACACCCTTCCGCTCGCCAAGCAGGCCTCCGCGGACCACCGAGCATTCGGCGCGGCCGGGCGAGGTCGAGCGCACGACGAGCTCGATGCGGCCGTCGTCGACGAGCACGCGATCGCCGGGCCGGAGCGCGTCGACGAGCTCGGGGTGGCTGACCTCGATCTCGTTGGCTGCGCCGCGGGCCCTGCCGACCAGGACCACCTGGCGTCCTCGTGCCAGGCGCATGAAGGCGGAATCGAGCGGGCCCGTGCGGATCTTCGGTCCCTGCAGGTCGCCAAGGATCGCAACCGGCCTCCCGGCTGCGTCGGCTGCGGCGCGCACGTCCTCGGCCGCCTGTCCGTGCGTCGTGTGGTCGCCGTGAGAGAAGTTCAAGCGGGCGACGTCCATGCCTGACTGCACCATCGTTCGCAGGACGGTGGGCGACGAGCTCGAGGGCCCGATCGTGCAAACGATGCGGGTGCGCCGGATCATCAGATGCAGTTCACTGGTAACGCTTGACGCGCCGGCCGAGGTCTTCCTCGGCCGCGACCACCTGCCGCTCCAGCTCGGGGGCGCTGATCACTGCACCGCCCATGCCCCGTACCAGGTCGCTCTGGAAGCGGTCGGAGGTGGCGACAGTCAAGTTGTCGCCGGCGCCGGTGGCTGAGTACGCGAGTCGCTCGATCGCATGGTCGGCCGAATGTCCCTTCCGCGTGAAGATGACGTGCACGCCCTCCACGTTCTCCTCAGCATTGGACGTCGCGCTCGAGTGGTGTGCGTCGAAGACCACGGTCACATCGTCTCCAGTGACGAGGCCATACACGGAGAGTCGTTCGATCAGCTTGTCTCGCGCCGCCTCGAGCGACACGCCGAGAAGGCGTTTGAGCGACGGCCAGGCGTGGATGACGTTATAGCCGTCGACGATCAACCTGTTCACCTTCCCACCCCGAGGCGAGGTCGTCCTCTGGGCTCCCCGCGCCGCAGGCGCGGTACGCGCTCCGGGTGGGGGTGATCACACATCAGAAGCGCATGTGCAGTTGACCGACGATTATGAAGATGGTGTCGATTCCCAGCCGGCCGGTGATCTGAAACGCCGTGGAGTAGAGGGCATCACGCGCTGCAGCGACATTCCACAGCACGATGAACACCCCGATGATCGCGATCTGCGAGTAGCGCACCGACAGTGCCTGGATGGAGTAGGGCAGCCACGGTCGCAGGATGCCGAAGCCGTCGAGGCCTGGGACCGGCAAGAGGTTGAGCAGCACGGCGACCACCTGCATGAAACCCAGGAAGGCCAACGCGCCGAAGAAGGCGACGTTGTCGTTAGTGATCCAGCCGAAGTGGCCCGGCCACAGAAACGGGATGCCGATCAGCAACGCGCACAACGCATTGCCGGTAGGCCCGGCCAGCGACACCAGTGAATCCCAGACGCGGCTGCGGATTGCGGAGTGGTCGATGTACACCGCGCCGCCGGGCAGCGCGATGCCGCCGAGAAGCAGGAAGACGACCGGGAAGATGACGCTCATCAAAACGTTCGCGTAACGCAGAGGATTCAGCGACAGGTAGCCGGAGGCTTTGACCGAACGGTCGCCTCCCAGGTACGCGACGAGGGCGTGGCCGAACTCGTGGATGCAGAGCGAGATGATCCACCCCGAGGTCACGAAAACGATCGTCACGACTGCCGCCGCCCCCGGGAGCACGTCGAACCACAGGGCGATGCCGCTGATGGCTGCGATCGCGATCAGCCCGCCGAACATGGGGCTTATCCCAAGCGCGCCTTTCAACGAGACGAGGGGCCTTCGACGCAGCGCGCGGTCCTGCCGCGAGTGGATGCCCGACTCGACCGGCACGTCTGGCCCGCCGCCCGTCTGCAGATGCCGCCTGAGGTCATAGAGGGTGAGCCCTGCTTTCTGCAGCGCGGAGGATGTGGGTCGCGCATCGCTGTACATCAGGGCCAAGAGCAGATGGATCGAATCGACCTGGTAGTGGCCGAGGACCTGCGCTTCCCGGTTGGCATTCACCAGGAGCTGGCGCAGGGGCAGGCTCACGCTGCCATTGCCGGTGGTGATGAAGGTCTGGATTGCCTGCGGGTCGGTGCCAAGCTTTCGAATCGCCTGGTTGGCCGACGACCCGCGATCGGCGAGGATCGCCTCGAGCACGTCGACCGGCTCTGCATGCTGCGCACTGCGCTTGGCGGCGATCTCGGTGGCGCGCTCCAGCACGTCGCGTGCGTCCTTGTTGAGCGGGATGTCGGCCGCAGCCCGCTCGAGCTCTGCAGTTGCGTCGCTCATCAGATCGAAGTCTAGGGGCGGGTGCTGTCCAAGCCGGCCCGCTGCCGCTGCACCTCGTACAGGACGGCGGCGGCGGCCGCTGACGCATTGAAGCTCGCGACGTGGCCGGCGACCGGGAGCCGGAGCCGGACGTCACACCTCTCACGGACGAGCCTGTGGACTCCCTCGCCCTCGCTGCCGATGACGATGCAAACCGGCTGCGTGAGGTCGAACTCCCAGGGCGCCGTCTCGCCGCGGACGTCGAGCGCGGCGCACCAGATGCCCGCCCGCTTAACGTCCGCGATCGCCGACGGAATGCCCGAGACACGCGCGATGCGGAGCAGCTCGCTGGCGCCCGAGCTCGCCTTGACGGCGGCAGCCGATAGCGGCGCGCTGCGGTGCTCGGGGATGATCGCCCCGCCGGCGCCGGCCACCTCGGCGCTGCGGAGGATCGCGCCCAGGTTCTGCGGGTCCATGATCCCGTCGAGCGCCACCAGCAGAGTCGGGTTGGCGGCGAGGAGCTCCTTCAGCATCCACTCGCGTCTGGGCTTCAGCTCCGCGGCCACGCCCTGGTGGACGCCGGCCGCGATGGCTTCGAGCCGTTCCGGCGGGACGAGCTCGATCGGCGCCAGCCGTGCGAGCTCGTCGAGGCGCGGATCGTGGCCGAGGCCCGAGGCCTGGAACACCCTTACGACCTGGCCTGCTCGAGCGGCTTCGAGCACAGCGTTCCGTCCGTGGATGACGGCCGCGGCAGCGGGCACTTCGCGACGAGGGCGGGCGGCATGGCGCCGCCCAGGCTGGGGTCTCACGATTCATAAGGTTGACACCTCCGCGCGCGCAGCCTTGCCGAGCGGACAACCGCCGGGTCTTCGATGGCCGGCGCGACGCCGGGAAACGTCTAGCCCGCGCTCGAAGGCGCGACTCGGCGCCAGCGCACGCCGTCCCGCGAGTCCTCCAGCGCGATCCCCCGCTGCCGCAGCTCCTCGCGGATGAGATCCGCGCGCGCGAAGTCTCTGGCCTTGCGAGCGGCCTCGCGCTCCGCGATCAGCCGCTCGACCTCGTCGGCCAGCCCGGGCTCTTCACCGCCCATCACGTCGAGGTGGCGATCCACCTCGTCGACCAGCTCCACCAAGGCTTGGCGCCCTTTCTCTCCAACCCTCATCTCGTCGAGCGCGGCGTTCGCCTCGCGGATGAGCTCGAAAACATGGCCGATGCCTTGGGGGAGATTCAGGTCGTCGTCGAGCGCACCGCGATAGGCAGCCCGAACCTCACCAACACGGCGCACGAGGTCCATGTCCTCGCCAACGGTGGGTGGGGTCCGCTGCACCCGTGCGGCAAAGTCGCGCAGGCGACGGACCTGCTCTGCCGATGCATGCAGGGCTTCGGTGGTCAGGCGGAGGCGCTGGCGGTAGTGGGCATTGGCGATGAGGAAGAAGCGAACGGCCAAGGGATCATGCCCCGCGGCCATAAGGTCGCGCAGCGTCGTGAAACCGCCCGCGCTCTTCGACATCTTCTCGCCGCCCCCCTCGGCCAGGTGCTCTGAGTGCAGCCACACGTGCGCAAAGGGCTTGCCGTTGGCCGCCTCCGACTGCGCGATCTCGTTTTCGTTGTGCGGGAACATGAGATCGACGCCGCCGCCGTGGATGTCGAACGTGTCGCCCAGGTATCGCTTGGCCATTGCGGAGCATTCGATGTGCCATCCAGGCCGGCCGCGGCCGAAAGGCGCATCCCACACCGCGCCGAGCTCCTCGTCGCCCGGCTGCGCCTTCTTCCAGAGTGCGAAGTCGCTCACCGACTCCTTGTCATATTTGTCGGTCGCAACTCGCGCTCCCGGACGCAACCCGGAGCGGTCCAGGTGCGACAACGCTCCGTAGCGCGGAAAGCTCTCGATGCGGAAGTACACGTCACCGTCAGCCACGTAAGCGAATCCGCGCTCCAACAGCGTCGCGATCATCGCCACCATGTCGCCGATGTGCTCGGTGGCTTTCGGGTAATGGTCCGCGGGCAGCGCGCGAAGGGCGCGCATGTCTTCGAAGAACGCGTCGACGAATGGCTTGACGTACTCGGTGATGGTGGTGCCGGCGTGCGAAGCCTGGTCGAGGATGCGGTCATCGATGTCCGTGAGGTTCATCACGTGCGTGACGCGAAATCCGTCCACCTGCAGCTGTCGGCGCAGCAGGTCGTAGAAGAGGAACGCGCGCAGGTTGCCGACGTGCGCGTAGTTCCACACGGTCGGACCGCACGTGTACATGCCAACGGACCCGTCCTCGAGAGGTTCGAACGGGTCCTTGGACCCGGTCATGGTGTTGTGGAGCTTGAGCGTCACTCCCCTATTCGATCAGAGCGACCGCTTGCGCCGCGATGCCGTGACTCCTTCCCAACGATCCGATGCCTTCCGGCGACGTCGCCTTCACGCTGACCAGGTCGCGCTTCATTCCTAGCCGCCGTGCGATATTCCTTTGCATCTCAGTGAGGACGAGATGCAACCGCGGCTCCTCGGCGATCACGGTGGAATCGACGTTGACGACTCGATAGCCGGCCTTGTCGAGGAGCCGCGCCGACAGCTCGAGCAGATCGAGGCTGGACATCCCCTTCCATTGCGGATCCGTGTCCGGGAAATGCTCCCCGATGTCCCCGAGCGCCGCCGCGCCAAGGAGGGCGTCGATGACGGCGTGCGTGAGGACGTCGGCATCGGAGTGTCCTTCGAGGCCGAGCGGATGATCGATGCGGACGCCGCCGAGGATGAGGTCCCGACCGGCTTTGAGCCGGTGGACGTCATAGCCGATACCAACCCGCATCTCCCGACCTAACCCTCCCCACGGAGTGGGGTGTGAACCGCGGCCTCCTGCTCCTTGATCAGTGCCTCGACCACACCGAAATCCTCCGGGGTCGTGAGCTTGATGTTGGCGGGCTCGCCTTCCACCACGGTGACCTCATGACCGGTGGCGGCCACGAGCTGCGCGTCGTCATCCCCGACGAGACCGGCGTCGGCCGCCTCACGATGTGCGCGCGCAAGGAGCTCGTACGAGAAGGCCTGCGGCGTCTGCGCCAACACGATTCGTGACCGGTCGAGACTCTCGACCAGCCGGTTGCCCTCCACCCGCTTGACCGCGTCGCGGGGCGCGATGGCCGGAAACGCGGCGCCCGATTCCATGGCCGCCGCCAGTACGCGCCGCACCAGCGACGCCGTCGCCAGGGGGCGCGCGGCGTCGTGGACCAGGACGTAATCGCATTCACCAAGCGCAGCCAGGCCCGCCCGGACCGAGGCCTGCCGGCTTTCGCCCCCTGCCAGCACAGTCACCGTTTTACGAGGCTTCAGCGACTCCACTTCCCGCTCGGCGTTCTCGAGCCTGGCCGGGGGCCCGACGACGACGATCCGGTCCACCTCATCGAGGGCGAGGAAGAGCTCGAGAGCCCGCGCCAGCGTCGTGCGTCCGTTCAGGCGGATGAGCGCCTTGCTCCCGCGCCCGAGACGCGACCCCGACCCGGCCGCGGCGACGATCGCGCCGATTGATCCCATCAGTTGGCGACCCCGGCCGGACGGGTCGCAGATCGCGGCAGGCGACCCGCTGGTCGCCGGTCCGGGCGCCGAGACGAAGAAAGGGGTGGACCTCCTAGGAGCGCATATGTAAATGCGCGACGACGGAGGGCCGGGCCCCCTGACGCACGTATCGGCGTTCGGAGCCGATGAGATGCGGCCTGGCCGGTCGGGGGCGCCAACTTAAGGATCCTCGTCGCGCTTCGGGCGGCCGCCGCGCCTGCCGTCCTGGCCGGCCGGCTCGGCGAAGATCATCCGGCCGGCCGAGGTCTGGATCACCGAGGTGACGACCGCCGTGATCGTCTGGTTGATGAGGCGGCGGCCGTTCTGGACGACCACCATGGTGCCGTCGTCGAGGCTGCCCACGCCCTGGCCCGGTTCCTTGCCCTCGCGCGCGATCATCACGACGATCTCCTCCCCTGGGATGGCGACGGGCCGCATCGCCTGGGCGAGCTCGTTGAGGTTGAGGACGGCCACGCCTTCGAGGCGCGCGATGCGGTTGAGGTTGAAGTCGTTGGTCATGATCCCCCACCCCCTTCGCTTGGCCGTGCGCACCAGGTGGGCGTCGATCTCGGTGCTCGGCGACACGTCGTCGTCGACCACCTGCAGGTTGATGGACGAGTCCTTCTGCATCTCGGTCAGTACATCGAGACCGCGACGTCCACGCCGCCGGCGTGTGGCGTCCGCGGAGTCGGCGACCAGCTGCAGCTCGCGCAGCACAGAGCTGAGCACCATCAGCGGCATGTCGACGAAGCCGGTCTTGGCGATGTCGAGGATGCGGCCGTCGATGATGACCGAGGTGTCGAGGAGAACCGCGGAGAGACGCTGGCTCCTGTCCTCTTTGATGCCTCCGAAGAAGATCGCCGTCAGCTCAGCACGTCGCGTGATGCCGACGGAAGCGCCGAGAAGCGCGAGCAGGAGCGCGAGCACGAACGAGAGCACGATGCCATACGGGGCGATGAGGTCACGCAGGAAAACCCCGATCAGAACGGCGATGACAAGGCCGACGATCATTCCCAGCAGTCCACTGAGCAGATCCGGCAGCGGAGTCGAGGTAAGCCGCTTGTTGAAGTCTCGCCAGCCCCCGAGCACGTACGGGGTACCCAGGTAGCCGAAGATCAGACCCTCCACCGTGGTCAGGCTGATGAGCACCCAACCCTGATGGCTGATCCCCGACAGGCGGACGAGCCCATAACCGAGAAAGAAGCCACCGACGACTCCGATCCCCACTCCGAGACGGCGGACGAGGGTATCGGAACGCCTCACGATTACCTCCTCAGGTGACCGATACCTCGGCCTCCCTTATGAATGCGCCGGACCTCATAGGTGGAGAAAACGCGGCGGAGATCGCCTCCGCGAGTGACCGGACCTCGACGACCTCGAGGCCGGCCGGCCGACCGGCTTTGGAGCCGGCCGGAATCAAAGCGCGCGTCAGGCCGTGGCGTGCCGCCTCGTGCAAGCGGCGTTCCAGCTGGCCGACGCGTCGCACCTCGCCCGTCAATCCCAGCTCACCGATTACGACCAGGCCGTCCGGCAGGGGCCTGTCGCTCGTGTTGCTGTGGATGGACAGCGCAAGACCAAGGTCTGCGGCCGGCTCCGTGATTCGGATGCCGCCGGCCACGTTGACGAATACATCGGACTGACCGAGCGTGATCGAAGCTCGCTTCTCGAGCACGGCGATGAGCATGTGCAACCGGTTGATGTCCGTGCCGCTGGCTATGCGTCGCGGCGGGTAGTTGTTGTTCGTCTTGTTGACCAGGCTCTGGATCTCGATGAGCAAGGGCCGCGTGCCCTCGAGCACGACGACCACGGCCGTGCCGGGCGACGAGACGGCCGCATCGCCTAGCAATGCCGCCGAAGGGTCCGGCACCTCTTCGAGGCCTTTCTCGCCCATGGCGAAGACGCCGATCTCCTCGGCCGACCCGAAACGGTTCTTCATGGCCCGCAGGATGCGGAGCTCCTGCCGCCGGTCTCCTTCCAGGTAAAGCACCGTGTCAACGATATGCTCGAGGACCCTCGGCCCGGCGATCGCACCTTCTTTGGTGACGTGGCCGACCAGGAAGATCGGGACCCCGATCTCCTTGGCCAGCCTCATGAGGCGTGCCGCTGATTCGCGCACCTGAGTCACGCTGCCGGCGCCGCCTTCGAAGCCGGCGTCGGTGACCGTCTGGATGGAGTCGACGATCGCCAGCTGTGGAGCCTCCGTGCGGATGGCCTCGCAGATGGCATCGAGGTCGGTCTCGGCCAGAAGAAGGATTCCCGGTGCGAGCGGGCCGAGCCGGGCCGCCCGCATCCGAATCTGCTGGGGCGACTCTTCGCCGGAGGCGTATAGCACCTTTCCGCCGTCGCCGGCGGCGACCTGCTGGGCCGCGTGCATGAGCAGGGTCGACTTGCCGACCCCCGGCTCCCCTCCCACCAAAACCACGCTGCCGGGGACCACGCCCCCGCCCAGCACGCGGTTGAGCTCACCCCACGCCAGGCGGCGCCGCGGTGCTGACTCCGAGTCGACGTCGCTCAAGGGCACCGGCCGGTTCGCCGGCCCCTGGAGGGCAGTCTGCTTGCGTCCGGCGGGCGCTTTGCGGACCTGGAACTCCTGGAGCGTGTTCCACGCCTGGCAGTGTGGGCACTGGCCCGCCCAGCGCAGGCTTTCACCTCCGCACTCTGAACACATGAAGGTCACGTTCGTTTTCGGCATGTAGGTGCTGAACTCTCCACCCATGATCAGGTTTTTACAAGTAGGCACGTAGCCTTTTACAGGGTTAGGCGTTCTATTTGATAGGGCGCCGGGACCCACCCCGGCATCTGGAACGAAGGAGCGCCGTCCTGACTACCCCCAGGGCGGCGTTCCGGTTCTAGACCGGTTTTCGACCCGCCACCTCAGGCGCCATATGCTCAGCCTGTGGACGCCTCGATCTCGGTCGACCGCATCGACGAGGCCGCCGGCCTGATCGACCCCGTCTTCCGGGACACCCCCCAGTTCGTCTGCGAACCCTTGAGCGATCGCCTTGGCATCACGACCGTGCTGAAGGTCGAGTGCGTCAACCCCATCCGCTCATTCAAAGGTCGCGGCACCGACTACCTGCTCCACCGCCTGGGCGCACAGCCCCAGGGGTTGGTCTGTGCGTCGGCGGGAAACTTCGGGCAGGGCATGGCTTACGCGGCGCGCAAGCGCGGCACGAAGCTGACCGTATTCGCGGCCGTGACGGCCAACCCGCTCAAAGTCGACCGCATGCGAGCGCTGGGGGCCGAGGTGATTCTCGAGGGCCAGGACTTCGACGACGCCAAAGCCGGCGCCACGCGACATGCGACCGCGTCCGGGGCCTTCTACGTCGAGGACGGACTCCTCGGACCCATCGCCGAGGGAGCCGGAACCATCGCATCAGAGCTCGGCCGGATGAGCGAGCCCATCGACGCGTGGATCGTCCCGCTCGGCAACGGCTCGCTCATCAATGGTATGGGCTCGTGGCTCCGGCGCAACTCGCCCGCAACGCGGGTCATCGCCGTGTGCCCATCGGGCGCGCCGTCGATGTTTATGTCATGGCGCGCCGGCAAGCCTGTCAGCACGGCGAACCTCGACACCATCGCCGACGGGATAGCAGTGCGCATCCCGGTCCCGGAGGCCCTCGAGATGATGGGCTCGGCGGTGGACGAGGTGATGTTGGTGACTGACGCGGAGATCATTGACGCGATGCGTTGGCTGCATCGCGACGCCGGCCTCATCGTCGAGCCCGCCGGTGCCGCGGGAGTCGCCGGCGCGGCAAAGCTCCGTGACGAGCTTGCCGGCAAGCGTGTGGCCATCCCGCTAACCGGTGGCAACGTCACCGAAGACCAGATCCGCGAGTGGCTCTATTGAAGGGACAGGTTGGCGAGCTGGTCAAGCGCGGCAAGCGGCCCCTGCTGGGCGAACACATCCGGGAGCGCCGTCCTCAGGCTCGCCTCGACGGAGCTCGCCAGCTGGACTCGGAGGTCGAGTGGCAAGCCGGGGCGGCGGCGGGCGTATGCGCTCACGAAGCGGCGCAGGTCCGGGTCGAGACGGCGGAGGATGAGCTCGGCCTGCGAAGCAGGCGCCAACGAGGTCGTCGTGGACGCATACCCTTGAGGCGCCTGGATCGGGGGTGGTGGCGGCGGCGGAGGATGCGCGGGGAACTGATAGGTCACTCCTGAGGGTGGCTCCGGCGGCGGTGGCGGAGGCGGAGGCGGGGGCCGCATGGCGACCGGGCGCGCCAGCTGCCACAGCCCGATGTGATCGGAATCCTTGACGACGATCGTTCCGGCCGCCAGGTCGCCCAGGCGCTTGCCGCGGCCGTTCGCGAACAGCACGACGATGCCGACCCCATAGCCGTAAGGCAGGAAGTCGACGATCCTCACCACGTTGCGGATGCCGGCCTGCACCCAGGTCAGCGGCTCGCCGCGGTCTCCCACCGCCCGCAGCCGGAACGCCCGCTTGCCAAGCGTCTGCCCCGAGAAGAGCGCTTCGCTGATCCAGAAATAGCCGAACACGACCACGAAGGCGCCGAATGCGAAAACGAGGGTGCCGACTGTGGCTGACTGGGTGTAGGTCGCAGCCGCGGCGGAGACGAAGACGACCGCCACGAGAAGGCCGGTGACGATCAGCAGGTCGAGGACCTGGGCAACGCCGCGGGTGCCCAGCCCGGCCACCTGGTAGTCAAACGAAACCCGCTCCGGGGTGGAGACGACAAGGTCAGTGTCGGGGAGCGGCTGCTCCATTGGGTTATTTTCACTGCTTGATGCGTGCCGAGGACTTCGTTATGCGCCGGCGAGACGACTGGAACCGGCTGGAGGACCTGATCGCACGCGCGGGCGCCGGCCAGCTCAACGGTCTCGCGCCGGCCCAGGTGCTCACCATGACGTCGCTTTACCGCCGGGCGACCGCCGACCTCGCTCGCGCCCAGCGAGACTGGCCCGGGGAGCCGGTGCACCGTTATCTCAACGGGCTGGTCGCGCGCGGCCACGGGGTCGTATATCGCCGAGGGGGCAACGTCTGGCGCCGGATTCAAACCTTCTACCTGGAGACGCTGCCGAGCACGTATCGGCAGGCGTGGCCGTACGTAGTCGCCTCCGCGGCGCTTCTGTTCGTGCCGGCGCTCGTCTCTTACTTCGTCGTGCTGGCCCACCCCGAGGCCGCCTACGGCATCGCATCGCCACAGCTGATCGACCGCGTCCATCACCACCAGCTCTGGACCGACATCCCTCCGGAGCTCCGCGTTGAGGCGGCGGGCCTGATCGCGATCAACAACATCTACGTGACGATGATCGCGTTTGCCTTCGGCGTCATCTTTGGGCTGCCCGTGATCTACGTGCTGATCTCCAACGGCATCAGCCTCGGCGGGCTGTTCGGGCTGACCCAGGCCTACGGCGTCAGCGGCGGCTTGTTCGAGTTCGTGATCGGCCACGGAGTCCTGGAACTTTCGATCGTGATCGCCGAAGGCGCCGCCGGCCTGATGATGGGCTGGGCGCTGATCTCCCCGGGTAACCGCAAACGCTCCGATGCGCTGGTGATCGCCGCGCGGCGCGCCTTCACACTGCTGCTCGGCCTGTCGCCGCTCCTCCTCATCGCCGGAACCATCGAGGGCAACATCTCGCCGTCGGATGCGCCCTTCGCGGCCAAGCTGACGATCGGGTTGACGACCGGCGTCCTGTTCTACACGTACCTGCTCGCCGTCGGACGCAAGCCGGCTACAGCAGCGCTCGCTCCTTGAGCTCCAGGTAGCGCTCCACCAGCGCCGGGCTGAGGTTGCCGGCGACGACGTCGAGCCCGAGCACGCCGCCGCGGCGCAAGAGCTCGAAGCTTTCCCGCCGGGTGGCCATGAACTCCTCGGCCGCTGCCCACTCGTAGGCACGCGACGAGGTCGTGATGGGCGCGTCGCGCGCGGTGAGAACGGCCGGGTCTGACATCGCCACCACCAGCACAAGATGGCGAGCCGCCAGGCGCAGCGCGTGAGCCACCAGCTCTTTCGACGCCTCGGGATCCTGAAGGTCGGTGAGGATGACGATCATCGATCGCCTACCCACTCGCAGCGACAGGTGCGTGAGAGCGTGGCCGAAATCGGGCTCGACGTAATCGGGCCTGATTGCATAGAGCGCCTCGGTGATGCGGCGAAGCTGTGCGGGGCCCCGCTCAGGCTTGATGAAGTTGGTGACCCGATCGTCGAAGGTCATCAACCCAACGCGATCCCCGAAAGCCTGCGCGACCCAGGCGAGCATGAGCGCGGCGTTGACGGCGTGATCAAGCTTGTCCAGATCTCCTGCCGGAGCGGTCATGAGGCGGCCGCAGTCGATGGCGATCATCACCTGCTGCCCGCGCTCGGCCTCGACCTCGACCACCACCGGGTGATCGCGGCGCGCGGTTGCGGTCCAGCTGACGCGCCTGAAGTCGTCGCCGCGAACGTAATCACGCAGGCCCGCGAACGCAGTAGAGGCGCCGGGCGGCTTCGCTCGGCGAAGACCTGACATCGCCCGCAGGCCACGCCGCAGAGTGAGCTGGATGCGCTTGATGGCGACGACGTTCGGAAACACGGCGACCTCGTGGGCCAGCGGCATTCGCAGCTGCCTTCGCCACCACCCATCACGGCGCCAGACCTGAAGGTCCACCGCTCCGAATCGGTAGGCGCCACGTCGAGGCGAGGACGTGTTGTAGGTGAGCTCGAGGCGTCCGCTGCCATCGAACTCGCCGGCCACGTCGCGCGGCTGGGGCTTGAGGTCGTCGGGAGCGTGGTCGGCGATCCTGGCGTTCAGCCCCGCAGCGGCCGGATTCTCTATCACCACCCTGACCTCTTCTCGCTCGCCCAGCGAGAACGGCTCGGGCATCAGCCTGCGCAAGCGATAACCCGAACGTCCAGGAAGCAACGCGAGGTCGCGCGCGAGGATGAGGACCAGTCCTACGTGATAAAGGACAGCAAGGAGCACCAGCACCGGCGACACGATCGAGAGCGCGATCAGCGCCGCGCCGATGGCGATCGCCCACAGCAGGCGGGGCTGCGGCGCCAGCCCCCGAACCAGATTCACCTCCCCACCTAGTGGGGAGGTCGGCGCGCAGCGCCGGGTAGGGGGATACGAGCTTTGATCAACCTACCGTGGCGGCACGACCCGGCTGGCGACGGCCTCCAGGACGCTGTCCGGTGTCTGGCCGCTGACCTCGGCCTCGGGACGCAGGATGAGGCGATGCCTGAACGCGGGCGCGAGCAGCGCCTTCACGTGGTCGGGGGTGACGAACTCCGATCCGTCGAAGGCGGCCGCTGTTCGCGCCGCCAGCATCAAAAGCACCTCGGCGCGCGTGCTGGCGCCCAACGAGATCTCCGGAGCGGTGCGCGTTGCCGAAGCGAGCTCGACGATGTAGCGGCGGATCTTCTCGTCGAGGACGACTTTCGCGACCTGGGCTCGGCAGGCGTCGACGTCGGCGCCGTCGAGAACCGGCTCGACACCGGCCTTGACGGGGTCCCGAAGCTCGATGCCGGACTCCCAACGCTTCAGCACCTCCATCTCGTCCGCCGCAGCCGGGTAGTCGAGCCTGACCTTGAACAGGAAACGGTCCTGCTGGGCCTCGGGCAACGGATACGTGCCCTCGTATTCGATTGGGTTCTGCGTCGCCAGCACGAAGAACGGCGCCGGCAGCGGCATCTGGTCGCCTTCGAGCGTCACCCCGCGCTCCTCCATCGCCTCGAGCAGGGCCGACTGCACCTTCGCAGGCGCACGGTTGATCTCGTCGGCAAGCAGGACGTTGGTGAAGATCGGGCCCTTGCGCAACGTGAAGGTGCGGTTGACGAGGTCGTAGATCGCCGTGCCGACGATGTCGGCCGGCATCAGGTCGGGGGTGAACTGCACGCGGCCGTACTGGAGCGCGAGCGCCCTCGCGATGGCTTTCGCCAGCAGGGTCTTGCCGGTGCCCGGCACTCCTTCGAGGAGGATGTGGCCTTGCGTCACCAGAGCCACCGCGCACAGCCTGATCGCCTCCTCCTGCCCTACCACAGCCTTCACCAGCTGTTCGCGGAATCGGGCGTAGAAGTCTGGGGCGGTCATCGTGGTCGATCCGGTCATCGAGCCTCCTCTTTCATTGGCGACTGCGGCGCTCGAGCGCCGGTGGGTATGCGATGCGATGCAGGCGCTGGGCGGCGCTCAACATGTCGTTATCGCCGTCGGCGGTGCCGTAGAGTGCCCGCTCCGCCTCGGCCAGCTCGCCGGCCAGCTCAGGCGCCCGCGAGTACAAAGCATTCCAGAATCGGTCGCGCGGCTGAGCGGGGAGTCCGGTTCGCTGGGCGACGGCGCGTTCGCTGGCGTTGGCCAGCATGCCCAGGGTCAGGGTTCGGGCGCCAGACCGGCGCAGCAGCTCGCCCACCGCGACCGCCCATTCGGCGTCGGCCCGTGGCGTCTCCGCCGGGCGAGGGATCAGCGGCCCGAAGCGCCGTCCTCTGAGCAGCAGGCCCACGAAGACTGCGACCAGGAACCAGAGGATCGCGGCGCCCCAAGGCGTCGCCACCCATGCCTGGGGAGCGAGGTCGTTGAGGATCAGCCCGTGGTGGTACTCGTCGAACCCGACGGCCGCGTTGGAGTCGACCATCCCGAGGAGATCCGACATCAGGCGCCCGTTGTTCGCCTTCTCGAGATAGCCGTTGCACAGGACCAGAGGGTCGGCGAGCACGACGACGCTCCCGGCCCCGAATTTCTGGACATATGCCAGCGGAAGGCCTTCCTGGCTGCGAAGGATCGCCACCTGCTGCGCCGAGACATCGAAGGGAGCGGCGAAGTCCCCTCCCGCCACGACCGTCACGCCATCGAGAACCGGGTTGGCATTCTGGGTGCGGCTTCGGACCTCGCCGCCGTACCTGGTAACCGAGAACGCCCGATCGAGCTCCGTGTCGCCTTGCTCGGAGGCATATACCAACACGCCACCCTGACGCACCCAGCTCGCAGTCTGGTTGGCGTCGTCCGCGGAGTACGGGCTCGTCGGCGTGAAAACGAACATGAGGCCTGGTGAGGACGGGCGCGTGAAGGTGCCCTCGATCTGGCTGGTTGGATGTCCCATCGCCTCGGCGAACAACCTGGCGGCGGAGGCGCCGTTGGCGGCATCGCTGCTGGAGCTGTGCTCCGGCGAGTCCTGCCGAGGCTGGCCGAGATAGGCAACCGCCGCGATCAGCAGAGCAAGCACCAAGGCCAGGACCCAGCCGCGCAGGTTCCTCATGCCGCGGCCTCCGCGTCTACCGGCTTGCGGAAGGGGGCAGCCGCGCGCTCGGCACGCTCATAGCTCGCCTGGTCGACGTCGCGACCGCCGTAGACAGCCGCCTCGAAAGGAAGCAGCAGCGGCCGCAGGCGTGCGGGTTCGCCGGCGTGCTGGAAGATCTCGCGCACGGTGAGCGGGCTGCCCGTCCACGAATGCTCGCCCGCGATGGTGGCGGCGACGCCGGCGCAAAGGGCGCGGATGGCGCCCACGCGATCGCCGGCGCGGGCGAGGCGATCGGCGTCGGCGAAGAAGTCAGCGGGTGCGCGCGGGCCCAATGGCGCGCGAGCGACGGCGTCGGCCGAGAGGTGCCCGCGGGTGGACCGGAAGATGATCACCGCCGCGGCCGCGATCAAGACGGTGCCGAGAATGTAGAAGTAGGCGGGCGGGATTCGAAGTCCGCCCTCACCGGCGCTGCCGAACAGGAACTTCAGCAGGTCGTTGATTCGATCCTGGATCCACTGGCTGATGCGCTCGATCAAGGTCGGCGGCTGGTGGAGGGCGTCGTACCGCTTCATCGACAGGACCTGGTGAAGCTGCTGGCCGGCCTGCGCGGGGTCGGCGGTGGATGCTGGTGAAGACAGGGCGTCGAGGAGGGCATGCAGCCGAACGTTGGCGTCCGCGAAGTCGGGCGGACGCATCCGCAGGTCCTGCTCGATCTCGGGCTGGCTGCCTGAGGTGCCCGCGTCCAGAATCGCCAGCGCCTTCTGGGCCGCGGCGACATCGCCTGCTTGTGCGGTGCTGACGATGGCGATGGCGTCCACGACCGACTGCTTGTAGCTCGGCGGCGGTGGATCGGCCGACGCGGTCAACGGCAACACGAGGCTGATGGCAGTCGCCACCGACGTTGCTATAAACGCGGCGCGCGTCTTCAGACTCACGCGGGCTGTGTTGCCGACACGCGCTGGGCGAGCTGAAACAGGTCGAGGGCTTCGCGCCGAACTCGGAGGTCGAAATAAACGAGCACGATCGCGATCTGCGCCACCGGATTCACGAGCGCCGCGACGAGCACCGCGATGGCCTGCGCAATCGCGACGACCAGGAAGTTGGAGGCGACGATGCCGATGATCTGAGTGGCAAAGAACAGAAAGCCCTCGAGGGCGCGTCCGACCAACCACCAGAGCAGGAACACCAGCAAGAGGATCAGGAACGTGCGCCACCAGCGGCCCTCGACGAGCCGCCAGCTCCGGCCCATGGCCGCGATCAGCCGCCCATTTTCGACGAACATCACAGGGAGCACGGCGACCCAACCGACAGCGATCCATATCCACAGCGGAAAGAGGCAGAAGAGCACGCCCATCATGTCGAGGATGAACACGTAGCCGAGGATGGCGAAGTAGCGCCTGAGCACTCCTCGGACTGCTCCCCAGATGGTGACCGGGCGCCCAAGCGCGGACTCGCACGCGGCGTAGATCACGGCGGCGACAGTGAATGGCGACAGAAGAAAGCTGAGCAGATATCCAGCTGCCAGCCAGACGAGCGAAGGCAGCAGGGCGTTGAGGTCTGGATTGATGGAGTTGATGGTCTGTAGAAAGCTCGAGAACACGGTGAAGAAGCTGTAGCCGGTCAGCGCCGCGGTCGGGATGGCCATGATCACCGAAATCCCCGCGAAGAGCCAGAAGTGGCGGCGATAGATGCGAAAGGTCTCGTCGAGGATGTCGCCGATTTCAAGAGGGCGCAGCCGAAGGGGTGCCGGGGCGCTCACGTGACCTCCATTGTGGCGTGGCGTGCGGCCGGTTGCGGCTCCGGCGTACGCTCAAGTCTGGAATTCTGGTGGCCGAAGAATCTCGCGCCGGGCGCGACCGAGTGCGCGTGCTGTTCGTGGAAGACGATCCGTCCGTCGCCCAGATGTACAAGCTGAAGCTCGAGCTGGACGGATACGAAGTCGACGTCGCGCCCGACGGCGAGAAGGCTTTGGAACTCGCGCGCAGGGACCTGCCCGACATCATCTTTCTCGACATCCGGCTGCCCAGGTTGGATGGTTTTGGCGTCCTCGAGGCGCTCCGCAAGGACGCGAAGACGGAGCGGTTGCCGGTGGTGATCCTGTCGAACTACAGCGAGAAGCAGCTGATCGAGCGGGGGCTTCGGCTGGGCGCCCTCGACTACCTGATCAAGACCGAGACCACCCCGGCCCACCTCTCGAGCGGCCTCGAGAAGTGGCTGAAGGAGTAGGCGGCCGCCCGCCCAAAACCACCTCGCCCCTTCGGGGCCCTCCCCTCCCCCGAGCCCGACCAGCCTGACGCGATCACGCTACGGCACGCGCGACCCAGCGCCAACCCCGGTTGTTAAGACCGCGCGGTTGACCGAACAGCGCTACGGCTTGGCGCCGGCTCCTGTCCCCGCTGGCTCCTTGTGCTTGTGCTTGATCGGCGTGAACTTGAGGCTGTCCTCGCCCTCCAGGTCGATCTGCACGGTGTCGCCACGGGTGATCTTTCCGCGGAGCAGATGCTCCGACAGCTGGTCGTGAATCCGGCTCGTGATCACGCGCCGTAGAGGTCTGGCGCCGTAGATACGGTCGTAGCCCTCCTTGGCCAGCAGGTCCTTCGCAGCGTCGGTCACCTCGATCGTGATCTGCTGCTCGACGAGCTGCTTGCTGAAGCGGTCGAGCTGAAGGTCGACGATCTGCCGGATCTGGCCGGTCGTGAGGCTCTTGAAGACCACCACCGCGTCGACGCGGTTGAGAAACTCAGGCCTGAACATGCGCTTGAGCTCTTCGTCGATCTTCTCTTTGGTGTTCTTGTGGCGCCGCTCGACCTCGTCCTGCTCATCGACCACCGCCGGCTGGAAGCCGAGCGAGGTGCCCGCCTGGTTCACATCGCGGATGCCCAGGTTGGAGGTCATGATGATCACGGTGTTGGCAAAGTTGACGACTTTGCCCTTGGCGTCACTGAGGCGGCCGTCCTCGAGTATCTGCAGCAGCATGTTGAAGACCTCGGGGTGCGCCTTCTCGATCTCGTCGAACAAGATCACCGAGTACGGGCGCCGCCGCACAGCCTCGGTCAGCTGTCCACCCTCGTCATAACCGACGTATCCCGGGGGCGAGCCGACCAGCCGAGCCGTCGTGTGACGCTCCATGAACTCGGACATGTCGAGCTTGATGAGCGCATCCTCGGAGTCGAACAGGTACTCCGCCAGCGCCCGCGCGAGCTCGGTCTTGCCGATGCCGGTTGGACCAAGGAAGATGAACGACCCGATCGGGCGTCGCGGGTCCTTGAGTCCCGCGCGCGCGCGCCGCACCGCCTGCGAGACGGTGACGATGGCTTCGTCCTGACCGACCATCCGCTTGTGCAGCTCCTCCTCCATGCGTAGAAGGCGAGCGGTCTCCTCCTCGATCAGCCGAGAAACCGGAACCCCGGTCCAGGCCGCGACGATCTGGGCGATGTCCTCCTCGCCGACCTCGGGAACGGTCTCCCCGAGCTTGTCGCGCCACGCGGCCTCTTTGATCGCGAGCTTGTCCTGCAGCTTCTTGACCTTGTCGCGCACGCTGGCGGCGGCCTCGAAGTCCTGCTTGTTGACGGACTCGTCCTGGTCCGAGCGTTGCTTCTTGATCTCCTTCTGGAGCTCCTTCAGCTCATCGGGCGTCGTCGTGAGCTTCATGCGGACGCGAGCCGATGCCTCGTCGATCAGGTCGATCGCCTTGTCCGGAAGCGCCCGATCGCTGACATAGCGGTCGCTAAGGACTGCCGCGGCGTGAACCGCGGAGTCGGTGATCGTCACGCGGTGGTGCTTCTCGTACAGCGACTTGACGCCGTTGAGAATGTCGATCGTCTCGGCCAGCGTCGGCTGATCGACATAGACCGGCTGGAAGCGGCGCTCGAGCGCGGCGTCTTTCTCGATGTACTTGCGGTACTCGTTGAGCGTGGTCGCCCCGATGCATTGGATCTCGCCACGTGCTAGGGCCGGCTTCAAGATGTTGGCGGCATCGATGGCGCCCTCCGCGGCGCCGGCGCCGACCAGGGTGTGCAGCTCATCGATGAACAGCACGACCTCGCGGCTCGAGCGAATCTCGTCGAGGATCTTCTTCAGGCGCTCCTCGAACTCGCCGCGGTACTTGGTCCCCGCGACCAGCGCGCCCATGTCGAGCGTCAGCACGCGCTTGTGCTGCAGCGACTCGGGCACGTTGCCGAGATTGATCTGCTGGGCGAGGCCTTCCGCGATCGCGGTCTTGCCCACGCCTGGCTCCCCGATGAGAGCCGGGTTGTTCTTGGTGCGCCGGCTGAGGATCTGGATGACACGCTCGATCTCGGTCTCGCGACCGATCACCGGATCCAGCTGGTTCCTTCGGGCGAGCTCGGTGAGGTCGCGGCCGAACTGGTCGAGAAGGGGCGTCTTCGACGGCTTCTTCGGTGCCGGCTCGGCCTCGGTCTCGGCGCTCGAGTCGTGCAGCAGGCGCTCGATCTCGGAGCGGACCTTGTCGAGAGTGGCGCCCAGGTCTTCCAGCACGTGCGCGGCAATGCCCTCGCCCTCGATCAGCAGGCCGAGCAAGAGGTGCTCGGTGCCGACGTAGTTGTGGCCCATCCGCCGCGCTTCCTCGAAGGAGATCTCGATGACCTTCTTGACGCGCGAGGTCGGGATGATCTGCTGGATGATGATCCGCTCGTTCCGGCCCAGCACGGACTCGATCGTCTGGCGGACCTTCCCGATCTCTACCCCGAGGTTGTTGAGGACCTTGGCGGCCAGGCCTTCACCTTCACGCAGCAGGCCCAGGAGCAAGTGCTCTGTTCCGATATAGCTGTGGTGGGATCGTTCTGCTTCTTCTTGGGCGAGCGTCAGAACCTTCTTGGCTCGCTCAGTGAATCTTTCAAACGGATACAAGGACTTTTTCCTCCTGGACTACGGCTTACCTAGGTGGGGCCAGCACCTCCTTCATCGTTTGCTACGGTGCCTCGAGGCACCCTGGCTTCTAATATAACGTCCAACTCAGCCATCGGATTTCTTTAAGGCGGAGGCGCTATGAGACCGATTCTTGAGCGCCTTGGCGCCTATCTGCCGCCGGTCATCGCGGTGGCCATTCCGACCGTCTTTATACCGAACACCAGCGACGAATTCATCCTGCCGCGGGCATCAATCGTGGTCATCGGCGCTTGCCTGGGCACCGGGCTGGCCCTCTTGTCGCCCGGCGGACCAGGCCTCGGGTCTCTTCGCCTGCCGCTGCTTGCGGCCGCCCTGGCCGCCCTTCTCTCCTTCGCTTTCTCGGTGTCCTGGCCGTTGAGCCTGGCCGGGGCCTACACACGATACGAGTCTTTGCCGGTCAGGTTGGGCTACCTCGGACTGCTCGCGGTGCCGGTGTGGCTTTTGCGGAGCGAGCGTTCGCGCACGTGGGTGCCGGCGGCCTTCGTGTTTGGGACCTCTGTCGCCAGCCTCGAAGCCATGTGGCAGGCCGCCGGTGGCGTCAACTTCCGGCCAGACGGAAACCTCGGTAACGCCAACCTTCTCGGCGCCCTGATCGCCATGGCGCTGCCGCTGGCGGTAGCGCGAGGCCTTCGAGGGGATCAGTTTCTGGTCGCCTGGTGGCTGGGCGTCGCGGTCATGGCGGGCGGCCTGTATGTCTCCACCTCTCGGAGCGGTGGGCTCGGGGCGCTGGCAGGCTGCTTGGCACTCGTCGTGTTCGCCTTCGGGCGCCGGCGCTGGGTCGGGGTGTCCATCGTGGGTGCCGGTGGGGTCGTCGCAGCGGCCTTGTGGGCAATCGTCTTCGGCCCGCTGGGCAAGCTCAACAACGATCCGGCTCGCAGCCGACTTCTACTCTGGCCGGACGCGCTTCACATGATCGCCGCCCGCCCGATCACCGGATGGGGCGAAGACGCAACCGGGCTGGCACTCGGTCGCTACATCAGCGCAGACTGGGCGCCGGGTGTGACTTATGACCGCACCCACTCCGGGCTGCTCGAGACAGCCGCCACGCAAGGGATCGTCGGCCTCGCGGCGCTCGGTTGGGTACTCGTCACATTGTTCCGCGGCATCTGGCGGTATCGATTCAGCGATTCCGTGGCGGCGCTGGGCGCCGCCTGTATCGGATACACGGTTTGGGTTGCGTTCAATTTCGACTGGGCGCCGGCCACGGGTGCGTTCTGGCTGCTCGCGGGCACCGCATGGGCGGGTGTGCGCGCGGCCGAGACCGAGTCGGCCGGCCCTGTGGTGGGTGAGCCTCGTTCAAGCAGCGCGGCACGCACGGTCGGGGCGCTGGGATTGGCCATGGCCGCCATCTGGCTGGGTGTGATGCCCGTGCTTGCCGAGGCATGGAGCTGGCACGGCAGGTCCGACCTTGCGGTCAAGGTCGACCCGCTGCAAACGCAGTACCACTGGAACCTCGGCTACAGCCGGCTGAATACGGGCGACCTGCGGGGCGCCGTCGCAGAGCTCCAACGGGCCACCGACCTGGGCGCCACCGAGCCGCAGGTCTATATCGATCTCGGCGATGCGGAGCTGAAGCTCGGGGATCGGGCGGCCGCGCGCCGCGCTTACGAGCGGGCGCTGTTCATCGACCCTTACTCCGCCGCGGCGCACCAGCGACTGGCCAGCCTGGGCGCCTGACCAACCGACCGGCTAGGACTCGTCCCTTATGTCGTCGTACTCGTCCTGGCGGCGGTCGCCCCGACTCGCGGCCAGGCTCGCCGGTGGCGCGGACAGCTGCTTCAAGCTCAGCGAGATCCGCCGACGAGCGGTGTCGATCCCGATCACCTTCACCTGCAGCGTCTCCCCCACCTTGAGCACGTCCTCCGTCCGCTCGACGTGGTCCCACGAGAGCTCCGAGATGTGCAGCAGGCCTTCGATGCCGGCCATGATCTGCAGGAAGGCCCCGTACTTCTTCGTCTTGGTGACCTGGCCTTCCACGATCGACCCGATCGGCATCGACTGCACCAGCTTCTCCCACGGGTCCTGCTGCAGCTGCCGCAGGGACAGCGAGATTCGGGTCTGCTCGGGGTCGAGCTTGATGACCTTGACGGTCACCTCATCGCCGAGCTGAAGCACGTCCGTGACCTTGGACACACGGTCCCAGGACAGCTCCGAGATGTGGATCAGCCCGTCTGCGCCGCCGATGTCGACGAACGCGCCGTAGCTGGTGATGCCCGAGACGGTGCCCTTGACGGTGGCGCCCATCTGCAGGCGGCTGAAGAGCTCCTCGCGCTTGCGTGCTCGATCCTCGTCCTCCGCCGCCTTCTGGCTGACGATCAGCCGGTTGCGCTTGCGGTTGACCTCGAGGATCTTGACCGGAATCCGCTGCCCGACCAGCGACTCGAGCGTGCCCGCGTAGGCCCGAGCCACCTGGCTCGAAGGCAGGAATCCGCGCAGCCCGAGCACGTTGACGATCAAGCCACCCTTGTTCTGCTCGCGAACGTCGGCCTCGATGACCGAGCCGTCCGTCTGCTTCTCGGCGGCGACCAGCCAGGTGGTCTCGGCACGCGCCCGGCGCAGGCTGAGGACGACGTTGCCCTCTTCGTTTTCGGGCTGCAGGACGTAGACCTTGATCAGGTCGCCGGGCTCGAGGCCGATCGATTCGACCTCACCGCGCAGGCCGAGCTCCTTGCTCGAGATCACGCCTTCCGCCTTGGCGCCGATGTCGACCAGCACCTCGTCGGGGTCGACGCGCACGACGATGCCATCAACGATGTCCCCATGGTTGGGGGTCTTGAAGGCCTCCTCCTCGTAGTGGAGGTAGTCCTCCATGGTCATTGCCGCAGACGAGTCCCTTTCGGTCGCCTCCTCTTGTTCTTTCAGGACGACACCGGACTCTGTGGACGTGGACAACGCTTATACCCCCTGAGGATTATTGATGTGGTCTTGGTCGTCATTAACGGCCTACGCCAAACGAACCGCAATTGTAGCTCAGAACCTCGATTTAGCCAGGATACGGCAGCTTCAAATCGTGGTTGTCGATGAGGCGGGTCTTGCCGATCCTGACAGCCAGCACCGCCAGGCTGCCTGGAGTCGAGAAAGTGGCCGGGTCGACCACGTCGGCGTACTCGAGCTCGGCCAGCGGCTCTGCCTCGATCGCCTCCCGCAGAGTCGTCCGCAGCCGGCCGGGGTCGCGCTCGCCGCTCGCGTAAGCTTCGGCGGCGAGCCCCAGGGCTCGGCTGAGGCATCCCGCCGCGCGGCGCTGGGCCGCGTCCAGGTAAGCGTTGCGCGAGCTCAATGCCAGGCCGTCTGCCTCGCGCACGGTCGGGCACACGCGGATCTCGACCCCGATGTCCAGGTCGAGGGCCAGGCGCCTGACCACAGCCACCTGCTGCGCATCCTTCTGGCCGAAGTAGGCACGGTCTGGAGTCGCGGCCCCGAACAGCTTGGCCACGACCGTCGCCACGCCCTCGAAGTGGCCCGGGCGCGCGGCACCTTCGAGGGTGTCGGTGATGCCGTGCACGTTGATCCGCGTGCTGGCGCCGGGCGGGTACATGTCGGCGACAGAAGGCTTGTAGATCGCGTCGACCCCTGCCGCCCGAAGCATCGCCAGGTCGCGCTCAGGGCTGTGCGGGTAGCGGCCCAGGTCTTCCCCGGCACCGAACTGGATCGGGTTCACGAAGATGCTGACGACCACGCGGTCGTTCTCGCGACACGCAGCCTCGACCAGGCTCATGTGCCCGGCGTGCAGGGCGCCCATCGTAGGCACGAGCCCGATGGAGCTCCCGTCCGACCGCCATCCACGGGCGATGTCCCGCATGAACGCCGGCGTCGCGACGGCGATCGGCAGGCTAGCCGGCCCCGTGCTTGACCTCGTCGCGCTCCGCGGCCGGGACCTTCGATCCGTTCGCCGAACCAGGGGCCGCACCCGAATACGAGTGCTCCGGCCCTGGGAACGTACCGTCCCCGACCTCCTCGACATAGCGCTGCGCGGCGCTGGTGATCTCGGCGGCCAGGTTGGCGTAGCGCTTCACGAACTTCGGCGCCTTGCCGGTGGTGAGGCCCAGCATGTCGTGGAAGACCAGCACTTGCCCGTCCGTGCCCGCTCCGGCGCCGATCCCGATGGTCGGGATTCGCAATGCCTTGGTGACGCGGGTCGCCACGTCCGCCGGCACTCCTTCGAGGACGATGCTGAATGCGCCCGCCTGCTCGAGCTCCCTCGCGTCGGCCAGGATCCGAGCCGCCTGCTTGTCGCTCTTGCCCTGGACCTTGAAGCCGCCCATCTGGTGGACGTACTGCGGCGTGAGCCCGAGATGACCCATGACAGGAATACCCATGTCCGCCAGCCGCCGCGTGATCTCCACGACGCGGCCGCCGCCCTCGAGCTTGACGGCGTGCATGCAGCCCTCCTGGATGAACCGGCCCGCGGTTGTGATCGCCTGCTCGACCGACACGTGATACGACATGAATGGCATGTCTCCGACCAGCAGGGCCTGATGCGCCCCGCGCGCGACCGCCTTGGCGTGGTGGATCATCTCGTCGACCGTCACCGGCAGCGTGGTCGGGTAGCCGAGCATGACCATGCCCAGGCTGTCGCCAACGAGAAGAATGGGGATGCCCGCCTCGTCGAGAATCTTCGCGCTCAGGTAGTCGTATGCGGTGAGCACGGCAAACCGCCGGCCTTCTTCCTTGAACCGCTGGACGTCCAGCACCGTGGTCATCACCGACGTCTCCTTCGGGTCGCTGCCACATGTCGGGTCAGCGCCCTGTCGACTCGTTTTGCCGCGGCGGGATCGAGGCCCGCCTTCGTCGCGATCTCGAGCGCGGTCCGGCCGAGCATACGATAAAGGTCCGCCTTCCGACCCCCACCTCGACGCGAGCGCACATCGAGACCGGCCAGCGCTTCCAGGTGTCTCGTGACGGTCTCCACGTCGCCCCGCCGGATGGGCCCGGTCAGTGCTCGGGTCGGCCCGCGGCGCGCGACCTCGGCGAGCGCTCCCTCCATCAGCGGCACCAGCCCCGCCACCGCTTCTCGCTCGCTCCATCCGATCGCACGCAAAAGCTCGACCGCCTCGCCCGCGAGCGCGACCAGGTAGTTCGAGGCGACCACCGCGGCGGCGTGATAGAGGACCCTTTCCGCCTCGCGCACACCACGCGGCCTGGCGCCCAGGTCTCGAGCCAGGCGCTCGAGCCGGCGCCGCAGCGCATCCGTGCCGGCGTCGATCGCGACCAGGCTGCCTCGAAACGCCTCCGGCGGACGGGGTTCCGGGAACGACTGCAGCGGATGGAACGATCCGACCGCATGCTCCTGCGCCAGTGAATTGAGCACACCGAGTCCAAGCGCGCCGCTGCAGTGGACGACGGCCGCGCCAGGCGGCAGGCCCTCGCCGGCGGCGATCTCGCCTGCGAGGGTCGCGATCGCGCCATCCGGGACGGTCAGGAACACGATCGCCCGCGCTCGCGAGCGCGCAGCCCGGCCCAGGACCGGGACTCCATGACGAGCCGGCGTCAGCAGCACACGGTGGCCGGCGCGCCGCCATGCCCGTGCCAGGCTGCGGCCGAGGTTGCCCCGGCCCATGACGATCAGGTCCAGGGTGGGGCGGCTCTTAGGAGGCGGAGGCGCCTGAGGAAGCTGCCGCCGCGCCCGGCTGGTACTCGCCGGCGAGGATCTCGTCCAGCTCCACCGAAGAGAGCGTCTCCACGACCTTCAGGCGCTCGACCACAGCGTCCATCTTGGTCCGCTGCGCGGTCAGGATGGTCTTCGCGGTCTGGTAGCCGTGGTTGACGATGCTGCGGATCTCCTCATCGATGACCGCCGCCACCTCTTCGGAGTAGTTCCGCTGCTCCCCGAGGTCACGGCCGAGGAACACGAGCTCCTCCTTGTGGCCCATCGTCACGGTGCCAAGCTTGTCGCTCATGCCCCACTGGGTGACCATCCGACGCGCGATATTTGTCACCTTCTGGATGTCGTTCTCCGCGCCGGAGGTGACGTCGCCGAAGACGATCTCCTCGGCCACGCGCCCGCCCATCGCGGCGGCGACGTTGTCCAGCAGCTCGGCCTTGCTCGTGAGATAGCGGTCCTCGGTCGGCAGGTACCACGTGACGCCCAGCGCCTGCCCGCGGGAGATGATCGAAACCTTGTGCACCGGGTCGCACTTCGGCAGCGCTTTCGCGACCAGCGCGTGGCCGACCTCGTGGTACGCGACGATCTCCTTCTCGTGCTCCGAGAGGCGCCGGCTCTTCTTCTCGGGGCCGGCGACGACGCGCTCGATGCCTTCCTCGAGCTCGGTCATGCCGATGACCTTCTTGTTGGCTCGCGCGGCGAGGATGGCGGCCTCGTTGATGAGGTTGGCCAGGTCGGCGCCGCTGAAGCCGGGTGTCTGGCGCGCAAGCACTTCGAGGTCGACCGTCGAGTCCAGCGGCTTGTTGCGCGCGTGCACGTCGAGGATCGCCCTGCGGCCCTTGATGTCGGGTCGGTCGAGAGTGACGTGGCGGTCGAAACGTCCCGGCCGCAGCAGCGCCGGGTCGAGGACGTCTGGGCGGTTGGTCGCCGCGATGATGATCACGTGCGTGTTGGTGTCGAATCCATCCATCTCGACCAGCAGCTGGTTGAGGGTCTGCTCACGCTCGTCGTGCCCGCCGCCGAGGCCGGCGCCACGCTGGCGGCCGACGGCGTCGATCTCGTCCACGAATACGATGCAGGGTGAGTTCTTCTTGGCCTGGTCGAACAGGTCGCGCACGCGACTGGCGCCGACACCGACGAACATCTCCACGAATTCAGAGCCAGAGATCGAGAAGAACGGCACCCCCGCCTCACCCGCTACCGCCTTGCTGAGCAGCGTCTTTCCGGTGCCGGGAGGTCCCACGAGCAGCACGCCCTTGGGAATGCGTGCCCCCAGGGCGACGAACTTCTCGGGATATTTCAGGAACTCGACGATCTCGGCGAGCTCCTGTTTGGCCTCGTCCACACCGGCGACGTCCGCGAAAGTGATCGCCGGCTTGTCGCCCGCGATCATGCGCGCGCGCGACCGTCCGAATGAGATCGCCTGGTTGTTGCCGCTCTGCGTCTGGCGCAGCACCCACCACATGAAGGCCGCGATCAGGACGACCAGGATGATGTTCGGGACGAGAACGCTGAGCAGGTAGTTGGCGCTGTTGGCCTGCTCGAACTTGACGTCAACGGATTCCCCTGTCGAGGTCTTGTCTGCCTGCAGTGTGTCTGCGAACGCGCAACCTGAGCCGCCCGAGCAGTCGGGCAGGGTGACGTTGTGGTGCGTGCCCTGCGTGTCGGTGGCGATGCCGTCCGTGCCCTTGATGTCGACCGATTTGACCTGGCCCGCGGCCGCATTGTTCATCAGCTGCGAGAAGGTCCAGTCGTGCTGGCCCTGGTTGCCCTGGAACGATTGCCAGGTGAACCAGAGCACGAGGCCCAGGACGACGACCAGTGCGAAATAAAACAGGCTGGAGCGGGGGAAGCGGCTCAAATGGGCTCTCCTGGAAGGCTGTTACGCGATTCTACTTTAGCTGGGATACCGCGAACCGTTACGTGCAACGACGGTTCGCCCGCGCGAGTCGCCATCTCAGAGGAGACCGCGATTCCGGGGACGATCGCGAGGGCGTCGCCGGCGAACACGAGCGGCCATGTATCCCTGTCCTCGCGCGGCACGCGCGCGTCTACAAAGATGTCCTGGAGCTTTCGCGTGCCGTGGCCGCCCAGCGGGCGCATCCTGAGCCCCGGCTCGCGATAACCAAGGCGCAGGTCGAGGCCGGGCTTCAGATGGGCGGCGCCCGGTTCGTCGCAGCCCGAGCAAGCCGAAACATTCAGCTCAGGCGCCGGCCGGTGCTGCCTCTCGCGGGCGACGATCTGCATGGCCTCCCCCACGATACGTAAACGTAGACCGTGGGGTAGGTCCACGCCGCGGCCGCCTCGACCCGCCTGGGCGAGGCTCAACATGGCCTTCAGATGCGCTCGGGACAGCGCCGGCTGCTCGCCGCCTGCGCGCGCGTAGAGCTGGCGCATGAGCTCGGCGGCGACGGGCTCCGGCGACGCGGCCACGGCTGACCGGGTCGTGACGGCGTCGTTCAGCGACGTCGCAGCGATCGCCTCCAATGACTGCTGCAAGGCCGATGCGCGAGCGGCAGCGCGATGAAATCGCTTCACGATGCCTGGCCGGTCGCGCTCGAGAGTCGGAAGGATGTCGCGCCGAACCCGAACCCGCTCGTATGCGGTGTTGGAGTTCGCGGGGTCCTCGAGAGCCTCGATGCCGCGCCGTTCCAGATAGAGGAGGACATCCGACCTCCAGACGGAAAGAAGCGGCCGCACGAACACGCCACGCCGGGCGGGCATGCCGCGCATTCCGGCGAGCCCACAGCCGCGCAGCATATGGAGCACCACGCCCTCGACCAGGTCATCGGCGGTGTGCGCGACCGCGACCACATCTGCGCCGGATTGCGCGCGAGCCCGCTCGAGAAACTCGTATCGGAGCGCGCGGGCGCCCGCCTGGACGGAACCGCGCGGCAGGGAGCGCTCGCGGCGCTCGACGATCAGCTCAACACCTAGTCGCCCGCACAGCTCGCGCACGTGGTCGGCGACCGCGGCCGAGCCCGGCTGCAGCGAATGGTCGTAATGAGCCGCTACGACCTGGTGATCTGTCTCCACCAGCGCGACGAGCAGCGCCGTGCTGTCGGGGCCGCCCGAAACAGCGGCGAGCACGCGATCTCCATATGCAACCAGGCCCGACGCGCGAAGCCCCTCGACGACGGGCTCCGTGTCGGGGTTGGGGTTCAGACAGCTAGCGACATCCATCGTGATTTCTAGTTGCGGATCTGGGCATGGTGGTGCCGGCTGGACTCGAACCAGCGACAACGCGATTATGAGTCGCGCGCTCTACCACCTGAGCTACGGCACCACGGCGCCGGAGTAAGCCTAACGAGCCGTCTGCGCCTTTGCCTTGAGCTTGCGCTTCTTCGCTCGGTGCTTGGCGATCGCGACCCGCTTCCTCTTGTTCACTGAATCTCCCGGATATAAGGACGAAGCCGGGCGGACCCCGGCTTCGTGATTGCTGTTGATGGTTGCGGAGGTCGGATTCGAACCGACGACCTTCGGGTTATGAGCCCGACGAGCTGCCGCTGCTCCACTCCGCGGTTCGAATTATACCCCCGACTTCCAGACCCTTTCTGGGGGCCTCGGCCGTCAGTGTGTCGGCGTCGGGGAGGCTTTCGCGGGCGGAGCTGGTGAAGGGCTCGCTCGCGTGGTGACGAGGAACGTGCGCTCGTTCGGCTTCGCGTAGCCGTTCAAGCGCGCCTCCTCCTCGTCGGCGGAGCCGTTGGTGATCGCCTGGACGTCCCGCTTGTAACCCTGGTTCTGAGCGGCGAGGCCCGCGTTCTGGTGCCGCAGGTCGGCGGCCTGCTGGCTGAGCTTGTGGCTGAGGTAGGCCTCCTGGACGAATGCAAAACCGACCCAGATGGCGACGATGGCGAACACGGCGAGCATCACGAGGTGACGCATCGATAGACCGCCGGTGCGGACGGTGCCCGCTGCAACCAGGACTCTGCTGTTTCTCATGCTGGATCGTGTGGTGGGACGAAGCGGAGGGGAGCCGACTATATCAAACGGGTCTTATTTCGTCTCTTCCCAACGCTTGCTGATCGCTTCGCTGTCCAGGTCGCGGAAGTCGACCCCATCGCGTCGAAGCGATGCCTCGGTCTCCGCGAACCGCTTGCGAAAGCGCTGGCCCGCGACACGCAGCGCGTCCTCCGGGTTGATCTTCAGACGGCGCGCCAGCGAGACGACGGCGAACAGCAGGTCACCCATCTCATCGAATGCCTGCCCGGCATCGGTGGCCTCCGCGAGCTCCCGAGCCTCCTCGGCGACGTTCTCTGCCGTCTGTGTCGGCGATTCGAAATCGAATCCGACGCGAGCCGCCCGCTTCTGCAACCCGAGCGCCCACGCCAGCGCGGGCAATGTCGCCGGGACTCGGTCGACGACCGACACCTGCTCGCGACCGCTGCTGCGCGCCTCGTGGCTTTTCGCGTGCTCCCAGTTGCGCAGCACCTCATCGGCGTCGGCGACGGAAACCTCGCCGAAGACGTGCGGGTGACGGGCCACCATCTTCGCGGCGACCGCTTCCGAGACCTGCGCGGCGTCGAACCGCCGCTGCTCCGCCGCGATCTCGGCGTGCATCGCGACCTGAAGCAGGAGGTCTCCCAGCTCTTCCTTGATCTTCGCGTCATCGCCAGAGTCGATCGCCTCGAGGAGCTCGTAGGTCTCTTCCAACAGATAAGGACGCAAGGACTCATGCGTCTGCTCGCGATCCCAAGGGCAACCACCAGGCGCGCGCAGCCTGGCCACGACCTCGAAGATGGCCTGGACACCAGGCGAATAAGGTCGCTCGGACGGTTCAAGCATCGATTCAGATTCTGTCACGGCCTTGTCACAGCGACGTTGCGGCCGGCTTCGTACAACGCGCCCATCTCACCAAGAAGGTAGAGCAGGTCGTTCTTCCAATCCTCGCCCTGCCGGCGCATCTTGATTCGGTTGGGCGCGATCGAGATGCGCCCCGCCATCCGGTTGTTCAGCTCGTCGATGTCGAGGAAGCGTTCGGGGTCGACCCGGATCACGATGTCGTGCCCCTCGGCGATGACGCCGCGGAGGCCCAAACGCTGCCCGCGCAGCTTGATGCGGAGCGAGTAGGCGAGGTTGTCGAGCTGGGCCGGCCCAGGCCCGTATCGGTCCTGCAGCGAACGCAGCACCGCGTCCAGCTCTTCCTCGTCCTCGGTGCCCGCGAGCTGCCGGTAGGCGCCCAACCGGAGCTTCTCGTCGCGGATGTACGAGCGCGGGATGAAATGGTCGAGCGGGAGATCGAGGTTCATCTCCGTGGTCGCGAGCACGTCGCCGATCACGGTTTCCTCCGAACCCGTGCGCAGCTTGCCCACCGCGCTCTGCAGCATTTGCAGATACATCTCGAATCCGACCGCTGCGATCGCTCCATGCTGCTCTGTGCCGAGGACGTTGCCGGCGCCGCGGATCTCGAGGTCGCGGAGGGCGATCTTGAATCCCTGGCCCAGCTCGTGCAGCCCGGAGATGACGTCCAGTCGCTTGTCGGCGTTCTCGGTCAGCGAGCGGCGCGGGTCGTAGAGGAAATATGCGTAGGCGCGCCGGCCGGAGCGGCCCACCCGGCCGCGCAGCTGGTAGAGCTGCGCGAGACCGAACCGGTCCGCGCGCTCCACGATGATGGTGTTGACGTTCGGGATGTCGAGGCCCGACTCGATGATGGTCGAGCACACGAGAACGTCGTACTTGGCCGATTCGAAATCGACCATCACGTGGGCCAGCTGGTCCTCAGGCATCTGTCCATGGCCGACGATGACCCGCGCGTTCGGCACGAGCCTGCGCACACGATCGGCGGCCTTCTCGATGGTGCGTACTCGGTTGTGCACGTAATACACCTGGCCTCCACGCTGTAGCTCGCGGCTGATCGCCTCCTTCACCAGCTCGTCTTCATCGGCGGTGACATATGTCTTGATCGGCTGCCGCTCTTCGGGAGGGGTCTGGATCACGCTCATGTCGCGGATGCCGCCGATCGCCATGTGAAGCGTGCGCGGTATCGGCGTCGCCGACAGCGACAGCACATCCAGCTGCGTGCGGAGCTTCTTCAGGCGCTCCTTCTGCATGACGCCGAAGCGGTGCTCCTCATCGATGATCAGCAGGCCGAGGCGCTTGAACCGCACATCACGCTGCAGCAGCCGGTGCGTGCCGACGACGATGTCGACCTGCCCGGCCTTGAGTCCCTCGAGCGTGCGCGCCTGTGTCTCCTCGTCGACGAACCTCGACAACATCTCGACCGTGACCGGAAAGTTCTTGAGCCTTTGCGTGAAGACGTGGAAGTGCTGCTGCGCAAGCACAGTGGTGGGCGCGAGCAGGGCGACCTGCTTGCCGCTCATCGCCGCCTTGAACGCGGCCCTGAGCGCCAGCTCTGTCTTGCCGAAGCCGACGTCGCCGCACAGCAGGCGGTCCATCGGCTTGTCGGACTCCATGTCCGCCTTGATCTCCGCCAGCGCGGCGAGCTGGTCTGCGGTCTCTTCATAAGGAAAGGACGACTCGAGCTCCTGCTGCCAGGCGGTGTCAGGCGCAAAAGCGATGCCGGGCCGGGCCTCGCGCAGCGAATAGATCTTGAGGAGCTCCTCGGCGACGTCCTGCACCACCTTGCGTGCGCGGCTCCGCGCCCGCGACCAGTCGCCGGTGCCCAGCCTGTGCAGCGAGGGCTCGGTCTCGCCGCCGAGGAATTTCTGCACGCGGTCGAGGTTCTCGACGGGCACAAAGAGCTTGTCAGCCTCGGCGTACTCGAGCTCCAGGTACTCGCGGTGCGCGCCTTCTGATTCGAGGATGCGCATGCCCGCGAATCGAGCGATGCCATGGTCGACGTGCACGACCAGCTCGCCGGGCGCGAAATCGAGCGTGAACTCACGCGTCAGCTGCGCCGCACGTCCGCGCGACGACCTCGCCGGCCGCGCCGGCCTGCGCAGGCGGCCGAACAGCTCGGCGTCCGTGATGAGGTGAAACCCGATCGACGGCTGGACGCAGCCGGCGGCGATGTCGATGTCCGCCTGGTGTAGCCCTGGCTCGAGCTCGAGGTCGAGGTCCAGCTCTATCTCATCGAGACTGCCGTGCACACCCCCCTCGTCGAGGAGGGTCCTCAGCCGCTCCGACTGCTCCGTCGCGAACGTGACGGTCGCCGATGTGGCCAGCGCGGCCAGCTCGGCCGCGGCACGGGGACGTCCCACCAGAGGCTCCGCATCCCGCCAGCCAAGGTCGATCGCCCCCTCTCCGCCCTCGCCCGCCGTGAGCTCGAGGCGCGGGTGCTCGCGCACGGCCCCCATGCGCTCGGCGGCCACGATCGGGAGCGCGAAGCCACGGGGGAGCTCGGCGCCCTCAGCCTCGGCGGCGGCCAGCATCGATGTCTCCTCGACCAGCACGCGCGCGTCGGACTCCTGCCGCCCAGGCTCGAAATCGATCACAGCCACGTCCTCGGGCAGGTGATCGAGCAGCGATGGCAGCGAGGTCTCGAGGTATGCGGAATAGAACTCGACGCCGGGAAACGCGCCGCCGGCCTCCAGCTTTTCCAGCTCCTCGTCCCAGTCAGCGCGGACGTCCGCCCTCAACGTTTCGAGCGACACGGCCTCGCGCAGGCGGTTCGCGGCCCCGGCGCCGCGGCGCCCGCCGAGCAACAGCTCGCGCCCGGGATGGATCGCGATGCGCGTGACCGGCATCACCGAGCGTTGGTTGACCGGGTCGAAGAGGCGAAGCGTTTCGATTTCGTCACCGGCCCACTCGGCGCGCACGGGCGAGTCGGACGCGGCTGGAAACACGTCGAGGATGCCGCCCCGGATCGAGAACTGGCCGTGCTCCTCCACGAGCGGCTCGCGCGAATACCCCATCTCCACCAGCCGGGTGGCTACGGCGACGGGGTCGGGACCGGCCGCGGGTGCGAGCACCATGGTGCCCTGGGACAGGTCGCCTGGCGAGATCGTCGCGCGAGTGATGGCGCGACGCGACGAAACGACGATGCTCGGCGTCAAGCGATCAGCGAGCGCATTCAGAGCCTCCATGCGCTTGTTGACGGCCTCGTCGAAAGCGGGCGGCCGGTCGAGGAACGAGACCGCGACCTCGGCGAAGACGTAAGCGGAAGGACGGCCCGCGAGCCACGGCCTGAGGTCGTCGCAGAAGCGATCCGGCGCCGGGACCAGGATCAGGACCGAGCGCCCGGCATCGGCGAGCGCCCGCGACAGCGCGCCGGCAACGATCGGCCATGCCGGCCGCGGCAGCCGAGCGACAGCCAACGCGCCGGCGCCTCGCGCCGGCCAGTTGCGGAGCGCCGGCGCCTTCTCGAGGATCCGCTCCCACAACCTGCTCACCGCAACTCCTCGCAGCCGAGCGAGCCGGCACGATTGAACCGCTCCATCGCTCTTTCCATGCCCGCTTCGAGGGCCAGCTCGAGCGCGTCGGCCACCCCGTCGACGATGCTCGGCAGTCGCTCTGCCTCGGCCTTTGTGAACCGACCCAACACGTAGCTGCGGCCCGCCGGCGAACCTTTTCGCGCGGGCTTGCCGATGCCGACTCGGAAGCGGACGAAGTCGGGCGTGCCCAGCGCGCTGATGATCGAGAGCACGCCGTTGTGGCCCGCGCCCGAGCCGCCACGCTTGATGCGCAGCCGGCAGAGAGGCAGGTCCAGCTCGTCGTGCACGACCCAGAGCTGCTCGGGGATGAGCTTGGTGTCGCGAAGCGCCTTGGCGACCGCCTCGCCTGACAGGTTCATGTAGGTCTGCGGCAGAACGAACCACACGCGGCGGGCCTCCGAGCGGCCGACCAGCGATTGCCAGCGCTTGCGATCGACCTTGACGTCCAACCGGCGCGCGAGCTCACGCACGCACGCAAACCCGAGGTTGTGGCGCGTGTCGGCGTAGTCCGATTCCGGATTGCCCAGCCCGACGATCAAATGCTGTTCCTGACTCATCTCCCAGTTTCACGCAGACGCGGAAGGGCCCGCGGCGAGCGCCGCAGACCAGGTCGTTGAGTTTAGAGGCGACCGCGGGCGAGCGTGAGCCGCGAGCGCTTCAGCGCACCGCGAGTCAGCCGGTTCATCTCCTTCCGTTCGGGCCCGGTGGCGTGGTCCCAGCCCAGCAGGTGCAGGAGGGCGTGGATGACGAGAAGCCCGAGCTCGGTGTCGACGTCGTGCCCAAACGTCTTCGCCTGCCGGACGGCCGCGGGCCACGAGACGGCGATATCGCCCAGGTGATCGCCTTCGCCGGCAAACGAGAGCACGTCGGTGGCGTGGTCATCGCCCGCGTAATCGCGGTTCAACTGCGCCATTTGCTCATCGCTCGTGATCCGGATGGCGACTGTGCACCTGCTGCCCGACAGCCGAGCAGCTACCTCGGGCATCTGCGCAGCCCGCGCCAGGACGCCGCGTAGGAACGCCGGCGTCACGTCAGCGCGGACAGCCTTGATGACTTCGGCTTCGATTACAGTCACCTCAATGAAGATTCTCGTTACTGGCGGCGCCGGCTTCATCGGCTCCCACGTCGCCGATGCATATATCGCCGCCGGGTACGAGGTGGCGATCCTCGACGACTTCAGCACCGGCAGCGAGGCCAACGTCAACCGCGAAGCGAAGGTGCTCCGGATTGACGTGCGCAATAAAGAAGGTGTGGCGGCGGCGATCGCGGCCTTCCGGCCGGAGGTCGTCAACCACCATGCGGCGCAGTCGGAGGTACCCAAGTCGGTCGCCGATCCGGGCTTCGACGCCATGGTGAACGTCGTCGGCGGGCTCAACGTCCTGAAGGCCAGCGTCGACGCCGGCGCGAGAAAAGTAGTGTTCAGCTCCACCGGCGGCGCGCTGTACGGCGAGCCGGACATGATCCCGGCGGACGAGGACCACCCGGTGCGGCCGCTGTCCCCGTACGGGACGAGCAAGCTCTCGTTCGAGCACTACCTGGGCACGTTCCATCGCACCTACGGTCTCGAGTACACGGTGCTGCGGTACGCCAACATCTACGGCCCGCGCCAGGACTTTCATGCTGAGGAAGGCCGAGTGATCGCGATCTTTGCGAGCCGCATGATCGCCGGCAAGCCCGTGACGATCGACGGCGATGGCGAGCAGGCGCGCGACATGCTGCACGTCGCGGACGTGGCGGTTGCGAACATCCACGCCTTGTATCGAGGCGCGGGCGGCACGTACCACGTCAGCACGGGCATCCCGGTGACGATCAACGAGCTCTTCCGCAAGCTCACGATCCTCACCGACTACAAGCTCGAACCGAACTTCGGACCGCGGCGCAAAGGCGACGTCTTCCGGATCGCCCTCGACAACACGCGTGCGCGCAACGATCTCGATTGGGAGCCGAAGATCGATCTCGAGGAAGGCCTGAGCCAGACTGTCGAATACTTCCGTCACAAGGTGCTGAGTCCCCACTAGTTGACGGACACGTTCGTCTTTCTTCACAGCCTCGGCGCGCGGGCGCTGGTCGCCTTCTCGGTTCTGCTCGGGCTGTGGGGCGCATACAGCTACTTTCGCCACGCAAGCGTCAGCGGTGGGTTCCGTTCGAGCTACCTGATCATGGCCGGCCTCACAGCCGTCCAGGGTCTGTTCGGCCTCGCCCTGTACGTCACCGGGCATGCGCCGAGCAGAGGCGTGCTCCATGTCGTCTACGGGATATTTGCGGTGTTGTTCCTGCCGGGCGCGTATGCGTACGCACAAAGCGGTTCGAAACGTCGTGAGGCGGTGATCCTGGCCGGCGCCGCCTGGATCGTCGCGATCGCGTATTTGCGAGGCACCTCGACGGGCTAAGGCCGCGATGAAATGGTCTAAGCGGCCCAGCTCAACCCCGGCCCTCGCGCTCGCCTCATAACTACGCGGTCGGGCGGCAGGAATCGAAACTCGCGACCCACTTTAACCACCTGCCAGCCGCCTTCATGGACGAGCCGATGATGGAAAAAGCAGAGAAGAACAAGGTTGTCGAGACGAGTCGGTCCACCTCTCGCCCAGGCGACGATGTGGTGTGGCGTCGACCAGTTGACCTGGCGGTCGCA